>MDTG01401652.1_pt1 | contig 25493 bp, 27 predicted proteins | sample 811421 | NCBI WGS metagenome assembly MDTG01 (sample SAMN05326645, study PRJNA326480) | marine metagenome | isolation source: seawater | place: Pacific Ocean: South East | collected 2011 | reverse complement strand
TTTTTATAATTATAATAATTCCACGTGAAACCACAGGAAAACCTTTAATTGAAAATATTAATAAAAATTTTACTATACACAATATACAGTATGAGATAGTAAATTAATTCTACCTATAATTGTAATTTCGATGTAATTATAATTTATGAAAAAAGATTTTTTTAAAAAATTGAAAATTCTAGATGGCGGAATGGGCCAGGAGCTTCTTTCAAAGGGGTTAATTTCTTATGGAACTTTATGGTCAGCTAGTGCACTAATAAATGAAAAAAATCATAATTTAGTAGTTAAAACACATCTTTCATTTATTCATGCTGGTGCAGACGTTATTGTGACTAATAATTTTAGTGCTAGAAGAGTCCGTATGGAGCAAAATAAAGTCGGTCATCTTTTTAAGTACGCAAATCAAAAAGCAGGAGAATTAGCTACAAAAGCACGTGACCAATCAAAAAAGAATATATTTATCGCGGGAGGTTTACCGCCTCAAAATGGAACTTATGTAGCTGATGAAAGAGATTTAGATTTAATAGAAAAAGATTTTAAAGATCAAGCAAGTCTAATAAACCCTTATATCGATTTTTTTTACTTAGATGTGTTTTCAAGTGGAAGAGAGATCGAATTAGCTTTGAATATTATAGAGAAATTAAATAAGCCAGTGCTAGTTGGGATACATGTAAAAAAGAATAAAAAACTTCCGTCCGGAGAAACTATTGAGGAAATAGTAAAAAAATATAAGACAAATAATTGGTTAGGTTTGATTTTATCTTGTGTTTCCTTAGAAGTAATTGATGAAAATATAACTAGCCTAAAACAGCATAATATTCCCTTTGGATTTAAGGCAAATTTATGGGGTAAGGAAGAGCCATTACCAGTAAATAAATTTAATAAATCTAAACCTAGCGAAATTGGTCAAAATCCCAATATAGTTTTAGGTTCAAGAAAAGATGTGACTGGTGAAATTTTTTATAATTTTTCTAAAAATTTAAAAGATAAAGGGGCTACTATTTTAGGTGGATGCTGTGAAACTAATGCTTCACATATATCTGCATTAGCTAGACTTAAATGATTTTTTTTGACCACCTTTTTTAACAAAATAAATTCCAATTATTATTGCAAGTAAAGATATAAGTATATTTGTAGTTATAACTTCCTTTAAAAAAATATAACTTAAAACCACCCCAAAAATAGGTATTAAATAAGCTACTTGTGATTGAAAAATTAATCCATTTTGTTTTAGAATTTTAAATCTTAATAACCAAGCAACACCAGTCGAGACGACTCCCAAATATATTACTGATATTGTTGAGTCTAATCTTGGAGTTATATTCCATGGTTGCTCTAAAAAACTAACAAAAGGAATTAAAATTATTGTTGCCCAAATTAATATTGATCCAGTAACATTTTCATTTTTTTTCTTACTTATTTTTAAAGTTAATACGCCTCCAATTACGTAACATGTTGAACCAAATAAAATAAGCAAAGCAGAAACATAATTATTTTCGTTGATTACGATATTATCAGAAAATAAATAAATGATTCCAAAAAAACCTATAAATATTCCTATTGTTTTTATTAAATTAAATTTCTCATTTTTTGTGAAAAAATGTCCTAAAACTGTTGAGCTTAATGGGGTTGTTGACATTAAAATCGCGGCTAAATTACTTTGAACAGACTTTACTCCATATGCAATTAAAAAAAAAGGCACAACCAAATTTATAAAACCTATTGAAGCAAACCACGGCCAATCTTTTGAAAAAGCTTCAATTTTAATTTTTTTGTAGAAACAGAGTATTAGTACTGGAATAGATCCAAATAAGACTCTCAAAAAAGCTATTGTCACTGGTCCAAATGAGTAGGTTGAAATCTTAATATTAAAAAAAGCTGATGCCCATATCAAAGATAAAATTATAAGGAGAATATAATCAGTAATAGTTGGCTGTTTCATTCAGAAATATCTATTAATTCGCCATTAGTAATTTTTATTAATTTATCTAAATTAATCTCAAAAATTGCATTTGGATGCCCTGCGGCTGCATATATTTTTTTATACCTTTGTAATTGTAAGTCTATCATTATATCTAAATTTTCCCTCAATCCGACTGGTGAAACTCCTCCAATTGTAAAACCAGTTATTTTTTTTACATCTTCAGCATTAGCCATACAAACATCTTTTTTGCTAGTTAATTTTTTAAGCTTTTTAAGTGAGCATTTTTTATCCCCTGATATTAAACACAAAATGAAACTTGTCTCAGTTTTAATTAAAAGACTTTTAACTATTGCACCCACGTCACATCCCAATGCATTAGATGCCTCAGTCGCTGTTCTTGCTGACTGATTTAAGATTTGAATTTTTAGAGATTTGTCAAAACTATCTAAAGATGATTTTACCCTTTTGACACTATTGTTATTTAATAAATCACACATACAACTAAAAATTGATTGCTTTATATATACAAGTGTTATTCTATGTATGCACAAATTGCATAGGAGATATCAATTATATATGCGTTATTATTGCATTTTTTTTTGATATTAACCATGAATAACAAGAGAGATTTATGAGTGCAAATGACGTTTTAAAATTAATGAAGGATAAAGAAGTTGAATATGTGGATTTAAGATTCACCGATCCTCGTGGCAAATTACAGCATCTAACAATGGACGCGACAGCTGTCGATGAAGGATTGTTGAATGATGGCGTGTTTTTTGACGGATCATCTATAGCTGGATGGAAAGCTATTAACGAGTCAGATATGATTTTAAAACCTGATTGCTCAAGAAAAGTAATAGATCCATTTACATCTCACAACACATTAGTTTTGTTTTGTGACATATTAGATGCAATTAAAAAGAACTCTTATGAAAGAGATCCAAGGGGTATTGCAAAAAAAGCCGAGGCTTATTTAAAATCTTCAGGTGTTGGAGATAAAGCTTACTTTGGTCCAGAGCCAGAGTTTTTTGTTTTTGACGATGTAAGAATTAAGAATGACATGAACGAAACAAGTTTTTCTATTGATAGTACAGAAGGTCCATACAATTCTGGAAAAAAATATGAAAATGGAAATATGGGTCATAGACCAGGTATTAAAGGTGGTTATTTTCCAGTTCCGCCAGTTGATAGTGCGCAGGATATGAGAGGTGAGTATTTAAAAGCTTTAAGAGATGTGGGTATAACTGTTGAAAAGCATCATCACGAAGTAGCACCAAGTCAGCACGAATTAGGAATGGTATTTGGAACTTTAGTAGATCAAGCTGATAATGTTCAATTGTATAAATACGTAGTTCAAATGGTATCACATTCTTTTGGCAAAACAGCTACATTTATGCCTAAACCAGTAAAAGGTGATAATGGATCAGGTATGCATATTCATCAGTCTATTTGGAAAGGTGATACTCCATTATTTTCTGGGGATAAATATTCGGGATTATCGGAGACTGCGCTACATTATATTGGTGGTATATTAAAACATGCAAAAGCTATAAATGCATTTTCAAATGCTACAACAAACAGTTACAAAAGATTAATACCAGGCTTTGAAGCGCCAGTTCTTTTAGCATATTCAGCTAGAAATAGATCAGCTTCTTGTAGAATACCAATTACTTTAAGTAAGAAAGGAGCAAGATGTGAAATTAGATTTCCTGATGCAGCTGGTAATCCTTATTTAACTTTTGCAGCTATGCTTATGGCAGGGCTGGATGGTGTAAAAAATAAAATTGACCCAGGAAAATCTTTCGACAAAGATCTTTACACTCTATCCGAGGACGAAATTAAAAACATACCAACGGTTTGTGGTTCTTTAAGAGAAGCAATGGAAAGTCTTGACACAGATAGAAATTTCTTAAAGCAAGGTGGAGTTTTTACTGATGACCAAATTGATGCGTATATAGCACTTAAATTTGAGGAAATTTATAACTTAGAACATACCCCTCACCCTATCGAGTTTGATATGTACTACAGTAGTTAATTACTTTTTATTTTTAATTAATTCGCTGTCAGCAATCTTGGCTTTATTTACACCCTCTTTAATTGTATATTCCAATGTACCGTTAGCTCCAGCGTTAACAGCTTTTCTCTGATTTCTAAACAAGGCCTTTTCTTTATTAGATTGTGCAAGTTTATTAGAGTTAGATTGTAAATGTTTTATATCTCTCATAAGTAGAATATTAACAAAATACCATAATTATATCAATACTGATTAGATTACTGATTTTACTATACTTTAAATGACTCGCCACATCCGCAACGCTCAGTTTCATTTGGATTTTTAAACACAAAAGAAGAGGAAAATTCTTCTTCTTTAAAGTCCATTTCAGTGCCTAATAAATACATTACGGCACCAGGATCTACAAAAACTTTAACACCTTTTTCTTCTATAAGCTCATCTTCAGGCTTAGACTCTTTAGCGTATTCCATAACATAAGACATTCCAGCACATCCTCCACTTTTAACTCCAATCCGAACACCTAATGATTTATTATCATTAGATAGAATTTCTTTAATTCTATGTGCTGCTTTATCGCTTAATTTAATAATCTGTCTCATAAATTTAATTCTAACTTTGCCGCTTCTGACATCATAGATTTTTCCCAAGGTGGATCCCAGACTAATTGCAAGTCTACATCATTTACCTCTGGTAATTCCATTATACTATCTTTCACCTCTTTTGGCAAACTTTCAGCAACAGGACAATTTGGCGTAGTTAAAGTCATTTTTACTTTTACTGAATTTTCATTTTCTATTTTAATTTCATATATTAATCCTAATTCATAAATATTAACTGGAATTTCTGGATCATATATTTTTTTTATTTCTTGTATTATTTTATCTTTTAATTGCATCTTAGTCTAATTTTTCAATATTTATTTTTTCATCTGAGTTTTTCATAGCTGATGTTAAAGTATGCCATGCTAATGTTGCACATTTTACTCTCATTGGATATTGTTTAACTCCAGATAATGACATTAATTTTGTCTTTTCATTTTCATCTAACATTTTTGATTTAAGTTCAGGGTTTTGTTTAATCATATCTAAAAAATCATTTATAAGTTCTTTAACTTCATCTTCTTTTTTTTCTTTCATTAAATCAGTCATTATAGATGCGGAAGCCATTGATATTGCACATCCACTTCCTTCGAATGCAATATCTGATATTTTTTTGTTTTCATCTATTTTTAAAAAAACATGAACTTTATCTCCACATAATGGATTGTGGCCTTGAGCATCTTTATTGTAGTTTTCAGATTTTTTAAGATTTCTAGGATTTTTTCCATGATCTAAAATAATCTCTTGATATAATTCTTTTAAGTTCATTATTTATCAAAAATTTTTTTACATTTATTTAAAGATTCATTTAATTTATCGATATCATCTTTTGTATTATAAACACCAAGCGATGCTCTTGCTGAAGCAGCTATTCCCAATTTATCATGTAAAATTTGACAACAATGATGACCCGCTCTTATAGCTACTCCATCCTCATCTAATATAGTTGCAATATCATGGGCGTGTATACCATCTAATGTAAAAGATAAAACTGAACCTTTATTCTTTGGATTTCCTATAAGTTTTACAGAGTTATTTTTTCTTAAGATTTCCTCCCCATACTTTGTAAGTTCATTCTCATGTTTTTCAATATTTTTAATCCCAATTTCATTAAGAAATTTTATTGACTCCCCAAATGCAATTACTTGTGCAGTGGCCATTGTACCTGCTTCATACTTATTTGGTAAATCACCAAAAGTAATTCCTTCCTTTTTAACTTCTCTAATCATTCCTCCACCACCTTGGTATGGTGGTAAAATATCTAGCCATTTTTTTTTTGCATACAAAATACCAAGGCCTGTTGGGCCATACATCTTATGACATGAAATTGCATAAAAATCACAATCAATATCTTGCATATCAAGCTTAAGATGTGGTGCGCCTTGGCAGCCATCAATCAAAATAGGTATGTTTTTTGAATGTGCTAGTTTTGAAATTTCTTTAATTGGAAGTATAGCACCAGTAACATTTGATAAATGAGTTATCGCGATCATTTTAGTTTTTGGAGTAATACTTTTTTCAATGGACTCTAATGTAACCTCACCATCTGAATTCATTTCTGCAAAATTTATCTTTACTCCTTTTGATCTTCTTAAATAATGCCAGGGTACATAATTTGAATGATGCTCCAATTCTGTGAGTAAAATTTCATCACCTTCATTTAAAAATTTTTGTCCAAATGTGTTTGCGACTAAATTAATAGCTTCTGTTGCACCTTTAGTAAAAACTATCTCATTAGCATCTTTCGCATTAATATATTTTTGAGCTAGTACTCTTGTATTTTCATATAGGTTAGTCGCTGCTACAGCAAGATAATGGACACTTCTTCCAACATTTGAAAATTCTTTTGTATAAAAATCGTAAATTCTATCTACAACAACCTGCGGTTTTTGGGATGAATTTGCACTATCTAAATATACAAGATCGTTATTTTGAACTTTATTATTAAATATTGGAAACTGTTTTTTTATGTTATTTATATTCATTCTTAAAAACCATATATACTTTTAATAAAATTTTTAATCTCATCATCAGTAATTTTATCAATTACATCTAATAAAAAACCTTTAATTAAAAGGTTTTTTGCCTCATTATAATTTAAGCCTCTCGATCTTAAGTAAAATATTGAATTTTCATTTAAGCTTCCTGAGGCAGATCCATGAGAGCACTTTACATCATCTGCATAGATTTCTAATTCTGGTTTCGCATTAAACTCAGTGTCTTCATTTAATAACACAGCTTTGCTTAATTGATATCCATCTGTTTTTTGAGCCAAAGAATCCACATATATCTTTCCTTGATATACAGCTTTTGACTTATCATTAAGAACGCTTTTAACTAATTGATAGCTTTTAGTATTTTCTTGTAAATGATTTATACATGTTCTTATCTCGTGATGCTTATTAGAATCTAATAAAAATACACCATTTACAAATGCAGATGAATATTTTTCTTTTAAATTACAAACAATTTCATTTTTCATAAATTTTGATCCACTAGATAAAATAAAAGTTTCAGAAACGCTGTTAGTATCTTGGTTAATCATATTATAGGAATACTTCATGTTCGTATTTTCATTCTTGTCGATTTTAAAATTTTTTAAAATAGAATTTTTTTTTAGATCAAAATTATAAAATATATTTATTAAATTTTTTTCTGATTGTTCTTCAAATATATCAATTATTCTAAGCGAACTATTTTCTTCTAAAAGAAAATTTAATTGTAAATTTATATTTGTAGATTTGATGTTATCATTTGTTGAATGATAAACAATTAGAGGTTTTTTTAAGGAATAGTTTTTTTTAATCGTTATTTCATAAGAAATATCGCTAAAAGCATTATTTAGTGTCAATAAAGAATTATCTTCTGTTTTAATAAATATTTTTTTATCTTTATTAATATTAATTTTTTTTTCTTCTTCATTACTGAAATCTAAATGGATAACCTTACCATTTACAATAAAGATTTTATTATGTTCGAATTCGTTAATTATTTTTGAATTATCAAAGTCAAAATTGGTTGAAAAGTCATTATAAAAATTTAAATCACCAATATTATTGCTTATTAATTGATCGAGATCAGAAAATTTCCAATTTTCTAATTTCCTATTAGGAAAACCTTTTCTCAAAAAATTATCTAAGAAAATTTTTCTTTCATTGAAATCATCTTTTTTAAGATAATCTTTAAAGGTTTTCTCAAAGTCTGTTCTTGCTTTATTTTCCATCTAATTAAAACTTTCGTAACCTTTCCTCTCAAGTTCAAGAGCTAGCTCTGGACCACCCGATTTGATTATTTTTCCACTCATTAAAACGTGTACAAAATCTGGTTTTATATAATCTAATAGTCTTTGATAGTGAGTTATTATTAAAAAAGAATTATTTTTTTTTCTTAAAGCATTAACTCCGTCCGCAACAATTTTTAGTGCGTCGATATCAAGTCCAGAATCTGTTTCGTCTAATATTGATAATTTAGGATTTAAAATAGACATTTGTAAAATTTCATTTTTTTTTTTCTCACCGCCAGAGAAACCTACATTTAATTGTCTATTTAATTTTTCCTCGTCAAATTTTAGTTCCTTTGATTTTGATTTTACTAAATTTAAAAACTCAATTGCATCTAATTCTTTTTCTCCACGTGCTTTTCTGATTGCATTAAGTGAAGTTTTTAAAAAAATATTTGTATTTACACCTGGTATTTCCAGAGGATATTGAAAAGCCAAAAAAATTCCCTTGTGCGCTCTTTCTTCAGTTTCTAAATCAAAAAGATTTTTATTTTCAAAAAGAACTTCTCCAGAAACATCATAACCTTTTTTTCCTGAAAGAATGTTTGATAGTGTGCTTTTGCCAGAACCATTAGGGCCCATTATGGCATGGACTTCACCCGCTTTAATCTCTAAGTTAAATCCATCTAAAATGGTTTTCTTTTCTATATCAGCTTTTAGATTATTAATTTTTAACATTTAACCAACACTTCCTTCTAAGCTTATTCCTACAAGTTTTTGAGCTTCCACTGCAAACTCCATAGGTAGCTGTTGTAAAACTTCTTTACAGAAACCATTAACTATTAATCCAACTGCCTCCTCAGAATTTAATCCTCTTTGTTGGCAATAATGAAGTTGATCCTCACTGATTTTTGAGGTGGTAGCTTCATGTGCTATTGTTGAATCTGAATTCTTATTTTTTATATATGGCACTGTGTGTGCGCCACATTTATTTCCCATCAAAAGTGAATCGCACTGTGTATAATTTCCTGAGTTTTTTGCTTTTTTAGATATATCTACTAAACCTCTGTAAGTCATGTCTGAAAATCCTGCACTTATACTTTTAGATATAATTTTACTTTTTGTATTTTTGCCTAAATGAATCATTTTCGTACCAGTATCTGCTTTTTGATGATTATTAGTTATTGCTATTGAATAAAATTCACCAATTGAATTATCACCTCGAAGAATACAGCTTGGATATTTCCATGTTATTGCAGATCCTGTTTCTACCTGAGTCCAAGAAATTTTAGAATTATTTCCTTTGCAAAGTCCTCTCTTAGTTACAAAATTGTAAATACCTCCTTTGCCATCTTTATCCCCAGGATACCAATTTTGTACAGTTGAATATTTTATTTCTGCATTTTCTAAAGCAACTAATTCGACATTAGCTGCATGCAATTGATTTTCATCCCTCATTGGAGCAGTACATCCTTCAAGATAACTCACGTAACTTCCTTTATCTGCTATAATTAAAGTTCTCTCGAATTGACCAGTATCAGAGGCATTAATTCTAAAATATGTTGATAACTCCATTGGACATTTTACTCCAGGTGGTATGTATACAAATGAGCCATCAGTGAATACAGCAGAATTTAAAGTTGCAAAAAAATGATCAGTGATTGGAATAACAGAGCCAAGATATTTTTTTACTAATTCAGGATGTTTTTGAACTGCCTCTGAAATTGAACAAAAAATAATACCTTTTTTTGTAAGAGTATCCTTAAAAGTAGTTGCTACTGACACAGAATCAAAAACAGCGTCTACTGCAATACCATTTAATCTTTTTTGTTCTTGAAGAGGAATCCCAAGTTTTTTATAGGTTTCTAAAAGTTTGGGGTCAAGCTCGTCAAGGTTTTTTGGTTTTTCTTTAAAGCTTTTTGGAGCTGAATAATAATATAAATCTTGGTAATCTATCTTTGGATATTTTGGTTTTTGCCAATTTGGTTCTTTTAAAACCTTCAATCTTTTAAATGCTTTTAATCTCCAATCAAGTAGCCATTGTGGTTCTTTTTTAATATTAGAAATATATTTTATAACTTCTTCATTAAGACCTTTTGGAGCCTTAACACTTTCAATGTCAGTTGAAAATCCATACTTATAATCTTTTAATTTTTCTAATTCTTTTTCTCTCATTTAATTTCTTATTAAATCCTCTAATTTTTTATTCTCAAAAAAAGTATTAATATGAATATCAAGCTCATCCCACAAATTGTGTGTAATACATTTAGCTGATCGTCCATTGCATCCTTTTTTCGATTCTTTTTTACATCCAATAGTTTTTACATTTTCGTCTAGAGCAACAAAAATATCTAAAAGTTTAATTTGTTTCGGATTTTTTGATAGAATGTAACCACCATTAGTTCCTCTCACACTTGAAACGATGTTATTTTTTTTTAGTTTTAAAAATATTTGTTCTAAATAAAGAAGAGAAATACTTTGTCGTAGCGAAATATCTCTCAAACTTATTGGTTTGTTTTCTCTAAAACTCGCCATATCAGCGAGAGCCATGACTGCATATCTAGATTTTGTATTTAACCGCATAGTTCCTTGTTTTTAGCCACTTATATATATACCCGACTAAAATAGTCAAGTATTCAAAAATTAAAAATGACTCGCAAATCGTCTCGTGTTTGTGTTAAACAAAGTTTTTGTGTGAGAATAATTATCATTAACATATGGAAAACAAAGTTTTAGAAATTTTTATACCTGGACCGGCTGGAAGATTGGAAGCAAAATATTTTAGAAGCAATAAAAATACATCTCCTATCGCTTTGGTATTACAACCTCATCCACAGTATGGTGGAACAATGAATAATAAAGTTGTAGTAGATACTTTTAATTCATTCAAAGAAAATAATTTTTCAGTTTGTAGATTTAATTTTAGAGGAGTTGGAAGAAGTGACGGTGAATTCGATAATGGACAAGGTGAGTTAGCTGATGCAGCGGCTGCGTTAGACTGGTTAGAAAGAGAAAATTTAGATAATTCTCAATGCTGGGTATCAGGATTTTCTTTTGGTTCTTTAATTGCAATGCAACTTTTAATGAGAAGACCGGAAATTAACCGTTTCATTTCTATATCGCCTCAACCAAATGTTTATGATTTTTCTTTTTTGTCACCATGTCCTACATCTGGATTAATGCTTTACGGCAAAAAAGATGAATTAGTTCCAATAGAATTTATAAATGAATTAGATAAAAGATTAAGTGCTCAAAAAGGAATAAAGGTCGATTTTCAATCAGTTCCTGAAGCGAACCATTTCTTTACTAAAAATGAAAAAGAACTTTCAAAATTCTTGAATAAATATATAAAAAAAGAGACAACAGTATTTTAAAAATTATTAATTAAAATTCCTCCAATTGTTGGTTTTTTACATCCTGTTGTTTCGGGAAAAGATATTGGTAGATTTAACTTATTTCTTATAGCCAAGAAAGCGAAAGCTTGGGACTCAATAAAATCACCATCTAAATTAATATTTTCTATACTTTGAATTTTATTTTTTATTTTATTTTCAATTCTTTCTATCAAATATTTATTTTTTCTACCTCCTCCACAGGTATAAATATTTCTACTTGAAATTTTTTTCGATATTATTTCAGCTGTAAACTCTGTTAAAGTTGCTGCCCCATCTTCAAGTGATAATCCTCTTACAAATGATAAATCAAAATCTTTTATGTCGTAAGATTTCTTATTATATAATTTGCTATGTAAAAAAAAATCTAAACTTTGATTTAAAATAATTTTATTAATTTTTCCTGATTTGGCAATCTCACCTTCATTATCAAATAATTTTTTTGAATTAATTTTAATCCATGCATCAATCATACAATTACCAGGCCCGATATCTCTAGCAAAAAAATTTTTATTTTTATAAATTACTGTTTCATTCGCTATTCCACCTATATTCAAGAATAAAAAAGACTCATGTTGAGAATTTTTTTTTAATATACTATGAAAAATTGGAGCCAGAGGTGCTCCTTGACCTCCATTATTTAAATCATTTTGTCTAAAGTTGTATACGACAGATCTTTTTGTAAGTTGAGATAAAAGTTTTCCATCACCTAATTGCTTTGAAATTTTTTGATCAGCATCATGGTATATAGTTTGCCCATGAAATCCTATTAAACTTATATCTTGAAATTTTCTAACAATACTATTTGCTATTGCTGCATGCTTTAAAGTAATTTTTTTTTCTAATTCTTTGAGTTTATAATCATATAAATTGATTTCATGTATTCCATTAATTTTGTCTCTAATAGTGGATAGCTCGTCTATTATATTTTGATCATATGGACAAAATTCGTTATAAATTATCTTGAAATCCTCTATCCCATCAGAATCAATGACTGATGCATCTATGCCATCCATTGATGTCCCGCTCATTAAACCAAGGCTTATAAATCTATCTGTCATTATTATTTTTTAATTATTTTAAATAAAGTATATTAATTCTACACGTTTTTTAAAAATATGAAAAATTCATTCTTAAAAGAGTTCAAAGAAAGAGAGTACCTTAATCAATGTACGAGCATTGATGAGTTAGATGATTTGATGCAAAAAAACAAAATTAAAGCCTATATAGGTTTTGATTGTACCGCACAAAGTCTTCATGTTGGAAGTTTATTGCAAATAATGTGCTTAAAATTACTTCAAAAATATGGCCACCAACCAATTGTTTTGTTAGGAGGAGGTACAACAAGAATTGGAGATCCCTCTGGTAAGGAAGAAACAAGAAAAATCTTAACTGATAAAGAAATTGAGAGAAATATTAAAAATATACAAAAAGTATTTAATATTTTTTTAGACACAAAAAATCCAAAAATAAAACCAATCTTTGTAAATAATTATAAATGGCTAGGAAAATTAAATTATATTAAATTTTTAAGAGATATAGGAAAACACTTTACAATCAATAAAATGCTAAGTTTTGATAGTGTCAAACTTAGATTGGACAGGGAACAATCTTTAAGTTACATGGAATTCAATTATATGATTTTACAAGCGTACGATTTTCTTGAGCTAAATAAGAAAAATAATTGTCTTCTACAAATAGGTGGTTCTGACCAATGGGGAAACATTATAAATGGTGTTGATTTAATTAAGAGGTATTTAAGTAAACAGGTTTTTGGATTAACGACACCATTAATTACGTTAGCATCAGGTGCAAAAATGGGTAAAACTGAAAAAGGAGCTATATGGCTTGATAAGAAACTTTTATCTGCATACGACTATTGGCAATTTTGGAGAAATACTGATGATAGAGATGTATTAAAATTTTTAAAAATGTTCACTCAGATTGACGTAAGTAAAATTGATGAAATTAAGAATCAAGATATTAATAAATTAAAAATAATATTAGCCAATGAGGCTACTTCATTACTACATGGAAAATCTGCGTCAATAAAAGCAGAGAACAGCGCAAAAAATGTTTTTCAAAATAGATCTGTTGGAAAAGACCTTAAAACTATAAATATACAAAAAAAAATTATTGAAAATGGAATAGACATAATAGATTTAGTTGTAATTTCAAAACTATTGAATTCTAAAAGTGAAGTAAGAAGAACAATTAAAAATAAAGGTATTAAAATAGACAATATTACCATCGAAGATGAAAAGTATAAAATTTCTGTAAATAATTTTAATAATAAGGATTATATTAAACTATCTCATGGAAAGAAAAGGCATATAATTATTAGAGTAAAAAATTAGTTTGTTTGTTTGATTTTTTCTAATGTTCTAGTAATAAATCTTGGTGTTAAAGTCTTGATTGGGTTTACTGAAGTTTTTAAATCATTTGGTGGACCTTTAATTTTAAAACTTACACCGAATACACCTTCACCCATTTTTTTTCCTACTAAAATTTCACCTAAAACAGGAATTGATGCCACAAATTTATTTATAGTTGTTGCAGGTACCAATGTTCCTCTTAAACTTATAGTTTTATCTTTTTGTACGTATCCATTCATTAAAATTGAGATTGCAGGACCAATCGAGTAAATTTCTTCAATTGTCATTAATTTACCCTCATTTGAAAATAACATTTCGAATTCATCAAATCGTACGCCATCTCCAGTTAATAAATCTGAAATACCCTGTAAAGAGGCTAATGTGAGTAATTTTGTCAATGCAGGAAGTTCTTTTAATTTAAAATTATATATTTTTAAAACAGAGTTTGAAGTGTTATTATTTTTAGTAGAGGTAAAATCTATTTCGCCACCCTCAAAACCTTTTATAAACTTAAATTTTTTTACAAATGGTTTTGCTATTTCAGAGTAAAATGTAATTATTGTATTATTATTTAAAGTCTTTATTGAAAGATTTGCTCTCTTGTTATTTTTAAAATTTGACTTTAGCTCTAAATTTAAAATTTTATTATTTTTTATACTAAATTGCCCAATTAAATTGAGTAGATTATATTCGTTATCAATGAATGCTTCATCTAAATCTATATAAAATGTTTTTTCGTTATTATCAAATAACTTTAAATTAGACTTGTTGTCACCGTTAAATATATCCTCTAGATATTTATCAATAGCAAATTTTTTTCCTGAGATATAATATTTATCTTTTTTTCTTCTTATATTTAAATCATTATTAAAACCTTTATCATTTTTTGTAAGTATATTAATGTTACTAAACTTAGTTAGCTTATTGTTATCATTTATATAAATTTCTTCTCCTTTAAGCGAGGTGGCTTCGCTTTCATATAAAATTTTTTTTAAATTAATATTTTTTTTACTCTTTATTAGTTCAATAATAATATTTGCTTTTGTGCCTTTTTTTTTATGGTGATTTAAAAAATCAATTTTTAACGGAATTTTTTCTAACAGTAAGTTAATATTATAATTTTTGGTTTTTTCAAACTGTTTAAATTTATAATTAATTTCATCTGCTTCATTGTTAATTATAATTTTACCACTCCCTTCAAAATATAAACCTTTATCATATTTTAGTTTAATAATATGATTTTTAAATTTCACTTTATCATTGTAATTAATAAAAAATTTCCTTAAATTTTTATTAATATAATTGATAGAAGCTTGTTTTAAATCAATAGTTGACTCCAACTTTATATTAGTGACCTTAAATTTTTTACTTACAATTAAATTAAATTCATTCTCACTTGATATAATCAAATCTTTAAAAAAATTTTTTTTAAAAAAAATATTAAGGATTTTTTTATCAATATTTGAATATTTATTATTAAAATCACCACTTACAAAAAATAAATTATCTTCTTCTAATATTTCAACTCTTTTTGATTCTATTTTAGAATTTAAGTACTCAAACGCTGTATTTTCTAACCTTAAATTTTTTTCTTTGTAAATAAAGTTAGTGCTTGCTTCTTTAAATTCTGTTTTATCTAAAAGTTTAAAAGAAAGATTTTCAATTTTTCCGAATATTTCATAATTTTTTTTTATTTTTCCCTTTTCATCAAAATAAACTTTTGCCGATAAAGTTATATCCCCATCTTTTAATATTTTCTGAAGCAAATAAATTTTTACGTTATCTTTATTGGTTCTTATTAATTGTAAGATGTCTTCAATTTTATTTTTTTCAGACCTTAAAAAAACGTTTTTAATTCCAAAATCTTTTTTCAAAAAAGAAATTAAATTATAATTTGTTGATACTTCTTTGATACTTACCTCCTTATCTTCAAATTTAATTTTAGGATTTTGTGTTTTTAATTGTATGGTTAAATTTATTGGATTAAGAATTATGTTTATACCATCTAGCTGAAAATTTAATTTCGGATATGTTTCTTTAATTTTAAAAGTTATATTATTATTTAATTTGGTAGTCTTAATTCCAACAGTGCTTAAATAAATTACTGCTAATGTCATAACTATTAGCAAAGCTGTAATTGAATAAATAAATTTCTTTATCATATTAATTAAAAAGTGAATTTTCTAAAAATTCATCAATGTTACCATCCAATACTTTGTCTGGATCTGGGCTCTCAAAGTTAGTTCTATTGTCCTTTACTAGCCTATACGGATGAAGAATATATGATCTAATTTGATGTCCCCAACCAATTTCAGTTTTATTACTCTCAAAATTTTCTACCTCCTTTTCTTTTTTTTTTAATTCAAAATCATAAAGTCTGGCTTTAAGCATTCTCATACAAGTTTCTTTATTTTTATGTTGAGATCTCTCATTTTGACATTGTACTACTATTTTTGTTGGTAGATGAGTTATTCTTACAGCGCTGTCTGTTGTATTAACATGTTGGCCACCTGCACCGCTAGATCTATATGTATCAATTCTGAGATCCTTATCTTTAATTTCAACATTTATACTTTCATCTATTATTGGATAAACCCAAACACTAGCAAAACTTGTGTGTCTACGAGCGCCTGAGTCGAATGGAGACACTCTTACTAGCCTATGTATTCCTGACTCTGATTTAAGCCAACCATATAAATATTCACCCTCTACTTTAAAAGTAGTTGATTTTATTCCAGCTTCGTCACCTTTATGTTCACTTATAAGGCTAGCCTTATAATTTTTCTTTTGAGCCCACTTCATGTACATTCTTCTAAGCATTTCTGCCCAATCCTGACTCTCTGTACCTCCAGCTCCAGCATGTATCTCAATATAACAGTCTAAAACGTCTGTCTCTTTTGATAAAAAGCATTTAATCTCATTTTTTTGTGTTCTAGATTTTAGCTCTTCAGCACTTTGCAATGTATCATTAATAACTTTAGTGTTTTTTTCTTCAATTGCTAATTGATGTATATCTATTAAATCCTGAATTTCTTTGTAAGATTCATTATAATTATTAATAAGATCCTCTAAAAATTTTTTTTCTTTAATAATTTTTTGCGCTGAAATATTATCTTTCCAGAAATCTTGATTTGAGATTTTTTTGTTTTTTTCTTCTAAAATTGAATGAATATTATTCTTTTCAAAGATACTCCTTTATTCTTTGATTTATTTTTTCAATTTCTAATTTTAAGTTTATAAAATTATTATCCATCTAATAGAACCTTAGTATATTATCATTTTTTAATCTATTATTTAATTTATTTATTGTAATTTTTCCCTCATCTAAATCAGATTTTTTATAAGCTTCAATTATTGTTTTTTTTGTTCCAAACGAAGCTTTTTCTCCAGTTAAAGGATCAATTACCATCATAATAATATTATCAGCAACCTTGAATGGACGAGCATTTTCTTTATTTATAGAATTTTTTATATATTCTTTAAAAATTGGCATTGCAGTTTTTGCGCCAGTTTCTGTTTTGCCTAAAGACCTTGGGTTATCATAGCCTACATATACTCCTACTAAAACTTTCGAAGTAAAGCCTATAAACCATGTATCTGTATTATTGTTAGTAGTTCCAGTCTTTCCAGCTAAATCCAAATTAAGATCTCTTAGACCTTTGCCTGTGCCTCTTTGTACTGCCCCTTCTAACATTGAGGTAATTTGATAAGCTGTTTCTGGAGAAAAAATTTGTTCAAAGTTATCAATAATTTTTGGATACTCGTTTCCTAAATGTGAAATTTCCTCACACTTATTACATTTTCTGTTCTCTGTATTTAAAATTGTATTTCCTTCACTATCTTGGATTCTATCAATTAATATAGGTGTTACAAGCTTTCCTCCATTTATAAAAGAAGAGTAAGCCGAACTTAATTTTAATAATGTAGTTTCAGCAGACCCTAAGGAAATAGATAATAATTCACTTGGATTATCGTAAATATTTAATTTTTTTGAAAAATTTATTATTTTTTTCAGACCTAAATCTTGAGAAATTCTAACTGTCATCAGATTTCTTGATTTTTCAATACCTGTTCTTAATGTTGATAACCCATAAAACTTTTTTCCATAATTCTCAGGTTTCCATAATTTCAGATCTGTTCCTTGTTCAAGCACTAAAGGCGCATCTAAAACCAATGTTGATGGATTAAAATTATTTTCAAGAGCAAGAGCATATATAAAAGGTTTAAAAGCTGACCCCGGTTGTCTTAAAGCTTGTGATGCTCGATTAAATTCGCTTTGTCTAAAACTAAAACCGCCACTCATTGCAAGTATTCTACCAGTATATGGATCCATTACTACAATTGCCCCATTGGCCTTGGGGAGTTGTTTTAAACTGTATACATTATTATTTATATGCTTAACAAAAATTATATCCCCAACATTAAATATATTTTCAATTTCTTTTTTCGTCCAGGCGATATCATTTTTATATATTAATCCTTTTTTGTTATCTTTTGTCTCAATTTCTACTGAAGAATTATTCACTTGAGTTACAATAGCTAACCTCCAATTAATAGTTTTTTCTAATTTGTATTTCTCTAAATTATTAAACCAGTCTTTCGAATAAACTTTATTAGTTAAAGGTCCGCGATATCCTCTTCTTCTATCATATTTAATAAGGCCATTTCTCAAAGATTGAGTAGCAATTTTCTGTAGATTTAGATCTAAAGGTGTTTTTATATTTAAACCGTCTTTATAGACCTTATCAAAACCAAATTTTGCTAGAATATCTTTTCTAACATCTTCAACAAAATAAAGTGTATCTTCTAAAAAAATTTTTTTTCTTTTTTTAAGTGTGATGCTCTCTTTAATAAAAGAATTTAATTGCAATTGATTAATGTAATTATTTTCAAAAAGATTTTTTAAAACTAAATCTCTCCTAAATTTAGCAAGTTTTTTATCTTTATAAGGGTTGTATCTGCTAGGGGCTTTTGGTAAGGCTGCTAATAATGCAGCTTCTACATATGTTAAATCAGTAATAGGTTTGTCGAAATATTCTAAGCTAGCAGCTGCAACACCATAGGTTCCTTGTCCGAGGTATATTTGATTTAAATAAAGTTCTAATATTCTTTCTTTTGTTAGTGCTCTCTCTATTCTAAAAGCTAGTATCGCTTCTTTAATTTTACGATTTATACTGACCTCATTGCTTAATAAAAAATTTTTAGCTACTTGTTGAGTTATTGTAGAAGCTCCTTCCAACCTTTTTGAGTATATTATATTTGAGATATTATTTAACACAGCTCTCAAAACTCCTTTTGCGTCAACTCCAGGGTGTGAAAAAAAGTTTTTATCCTCAGCGGAGAGAAATGAATTGATAATTTTATCAGGTATAGCACTATAGGGTACAAAAATTCTTTTTTCAGTTGAAAAGTCGTTTACCAATTCTCCATTTCCTGAATAAACTTTGCTTGAAACTGGGGCTTTATAACTTTTGAGAAATTTATAGTCTGGTAAATTGTTGGAATAAGCCCATAAGATAGTAATAACTAAAATTATAGACAGTAAAATACAGCTAATTGCTATCGTTAAAATTTTTTTTAAATATTTAAACATTTTATTTTGTTTATTTATTGGTTAAATTTGTTAATGTTATGGCACAGAATTTAATAAAAAATTTAATATAATTAAATGAAAAAACTAATCAAAATATTATGGAAAAGAATTTATACATTGATGCTTCGCATCCAAATGAAACTAGAGTTGTTCTCAAATCTAATGGTAACATTGAAGATTATGAATATGAGAATATTAAAAGTACTTTAATTAAAAACAATATTTACCTTGGTAAGGTAAGTAGAGTAGAACCCTCACTTCAGGCAGCATTCATTGACTTTGGAAGAGAAAGACATGGTTTTTTGTCATTCAATGACATTCAGTCTGATTATTATCAAATACCACAAAGCGATTTGGAAAAAATAAAAAGTGAAGAAGAAAAAGCTAGAGAGGAATTATTAAAAAAAAGTCAAATTGAAGAGGATAAAGATTTAAGTGAAAACAACTCAAATTTTAATGATCCTGTTGAAAAAAGAAATGACCTAGACCAAGAAAATGGAGCTGTAATCATAGAAAAAAAATATCCTGTTAAAAGATATAAAATTCAAGAGGTTATTAAACCTAATCAAGTCATACTTGTACAGGTTCTGAAAGATGAGCGTGGTTTAAAGGGAGCAGCATTAAGTACTTTCATATCTATTGCTGGAAAATATATTGTTTTGATGCCAAACACACCAAAAGGAGGAGGAATTTCAAGAAAAATTTTTAATTCAGTAGATAGAAAGAAAATAAGATCAATTTTGAATCAAATAACAATTCCAAAAGAAATGGGAATTATTGTTAGAACAGCAGGTGCAAATAAAACAAAAAACGAAATAGAAAAAGATTTAGAAAATTTAATTAAAGTTTGGGAGTCTATAAAAGAAAATGCAATGAACTCAATAGCTCCCTTTTTAATACACAAGGAAAGCGAAATTATAAAACGAACATTAAGAGATATATATGATGATGAGACTCAAAATATAATTGTAGAAGGTAACGAGGGGTACCAAAAAGCGAAAAATTTCATGAAAATGATAATGCCAAATCATGTAAAAAAAATTAAAAAATACAGGGATAAAATACCTTTATTCATTAAAGAAAAAATTGAAAATAAACTTAACGAAATTTTTGATACTCAGGTAAAATTAAGCTCAGGTGGATATTTGGTTATTAATCCAACAGAAGCTCTTGTATCAATCGACGTTAACTCTGGCAAATCAATTAAACAAAAAAATGTTGAAAGCACTGCTTTAGATACAAATCTTGAAGCTGCAGAGGAGATCGCAAGACAGATTAAAATTAGAGATTTATCAGGTTTAATTATTATTGATTTTATAGATATGATGAATTTTGGGAACAGAAGACAAATCGAGAGAAAACTAAAAGAAAAGTGCAGAAATGACAGGGCTAGAATACAAATAGGCAGAATAAGTAGTTTTGGTTTGCTAGAAATGTCGAGACAAAGACTTAGGGAAAGTTCTGTGAAATGGAAAATATCATTAACTAACGAAACTTCTGCACTTAAAATAATTAAATTATTAGAAATACAGATTATAGAAAATAAAGCAAAAATTGTTGATTTAAGTTTATGTCAGCAATTACATGATTTCATAAATAATAATCTTACAGAAAATATTAAATATATTGAGACAAAACATAAAATAAAAATTAATCTTAAAACAGATAATGATCTAATAATACCAGATTATAAAATAGAATTTAAAAATAAAAGTAAGAAAATAATTAATCTCGTGGAAGATATTTCGAAACTTGAAATAAATAACAACGAAAAAACTGTGATATCTCAAAATAAAAATAAAGTGAATAAAATTAAGAAATTTTTTAAAAAGAAAAATTTTAATAAAAAAAAGTATTACAAAAAAAAAATTAAATAGTTCCCTTGGTCGGACTTGACGCTTTACCAAATAAAGTTTTTTTAATTCTTCCAGATAAAAATGAATTTCTACCAGCTAGAACAGAATATTTCATAGCTGTAGCCATCTTTAGAGGATTTTTTGCTTTAGCTATTGCTGTATTTATAAGAACTCCATCACAACCTAATTCCATAGCAATTGCTGCATCAGAAGCTTGTCCTAATCCAGCATCAATGATTAATGGCAATTTAGTTTTTGATCTTATTATTTGAATATTTGTTTTGTTTAAGATCCCTAAACCAGAACCAATTGGTGCCGCTAATGGCATTATAGCGACTGCTCCAACATTTTCTAGTCGTTTGGCCATCAAAGGATCATCTGAACAATAAACCATTACTTTAAAACCCTCTTTAGATAAAATTTCAGTAGATTTTAAAGTTTCAATCATATCAGGAAATAAAGTTTTTTTGTCTCCTAAAACTTCAAGTTTTACAAGTTTCCACCCACCAATTTCTCTTGCTAATCTTAAAGTTCTTAAAGCTTCATCAGATGTAAAACAGCCCGCTGTATTTGGTAAATATGTTATTTTTTTAGGATTTATAAAATCCATCAGTAGTGGTTTTTTTTTATCTGAAATATTAACTCGTCTCACAGCTACAGTAACAATTTCAGCTCCTGAAAATTTGATTGCTTTTGCGCATTCCTGGAAATTTTTATATTTTCCTGTCCCCACTATAAGTCTTGATTTGAATTTTTTTTTATCTATTACTAAAAAATCTTTCATTATTTTACCCACCACCTATAAAATGAACTATTTCAATTTTGTCTTCATTTTTAATTTCAATTTTAGCCACCTTATTTTTATCTACAATTTTTTGATTTAACTCAATTGCAATTTTGTTAATTGGTAATTTCAAACTAGTTAATAGTGTTTTTAAGGATGTTTTTTTCTTTATAAGGCGTTTTTTTCCATTTATTTTAATTTTTAATTTATTAATTTTTCCCATAATATATAAATATTTAATGACAGTTAGAATTTTAATTATTAATGGTCCAAATCTTAATCTATTAGGTGAAAGAGAACAATCACAATATGGGAAAATAACTTTTGAAAAATTAAAAGAAAATTGCGAAAAAAAATCAAGAGAATTAAACATCGATCTTGATTTTAAACAATCTAACATAGAAGGAGAAATTGTCACATTAATTCAACAGGCAAGAAAAGATTTTGATGGGTTAATTATAAATGCTGCTGGATTTACACATACTTCCATCTCTATTAGAGACGCTATAGAAATTTTCAAAAAACCGTCAATTGAATTACATATATCAAATATTTATAAAAGAGAGGAATTTAGAAAAAAATCACTAATAAGTGATGTTGTAACTGGTGGAATATTTGGATTAGGAGATGAGGGATATATTTTAGCCATAATTGCAATGCAAAAGATACTTAAAAATGAAAATAGATAAAAAATTAATTAAAGAATTAACAGACTATCTAAATGAATTTAAGCTGTCTGAGCTTGAGTATGGAGATAAGGAAATAAAGATTAAAGTTTCTAAGAATAATCCTGCAGTGGGACAAGGCAATAATATTTCTGTTTTAAGTAGTGCAATTGATAAAAAAAATGAAGAACCTGAAATTATTGGTAAAGAAGTTAAGTCACCTATTATTGGAACAGCATATTTGGCGCCTGAACCTGGTGGTAAAAAGTTTGTGGAGGTTGGAAAAAAAATTAAAAAGGGTGATACCATAATGATAGTTGAGGCAATGAAAACAATGAACCACGTGCCCTCACCTGTAAATGGTACTGTTAAAAAAATTTGTGTTGAAGACGGTTCTCCAGTTGAATTTGGACAAACAATTGCAATTATTGATTAATGTTTAAAAAGATCTTAATTGCAAATCGTGGAGAGATTGCTGTAAGAATAATTAGAGCATGTAAGGAATGGGGGATAGCTACTGTTGCTGTACATTCTGATGTAGATAAAGAAAGTATGCATGTTAGATTAGCTGATGAAAGTATTTGTATTGGATCACATCAACCATCTAACAGTTATCTTAATATTCCAGCTTTAATGTCAGCGATAGAGCTTACTGGTGCTGATGCTGTGCATCCTGGTTATGGTTTTCTTTCTGAAAATTACAATTTTGCAAAAATATTAGAAGAAAACAAAATTAAATTTATTGGACCATCATCTAAATTAATAAAAATGATGGGAGATAAAATTCAAGCAAAAAAAATCGCTAAAGAATATGGTTTACCTGTTATTGAAGGCTCAGATGGAGGAGTTTCAGATATTGAGGAAGCAAAAAATATTTGTAAAAAAGTTGGGTTTCCAGTTTTAATTAAAGCCTCAGGAGGCGGAGGTGGAAAAGGAATGAAAATTGTTTATGAGGAAAAGAATTTTCAAGATTTATTTTTAACAGCAAAATCAGAGGCCAAAAAATATTTTGGGAATGATGAAGTTTATATTGAAAAATTTTTTCAAAATCCTAGACATATAGAAGTTCAGGTACTTTCGGGAAAAAATAAAACTGTACATCTTCATGAGAGAGACTGCTCAGTTCAAAGAAGGCATCAAAAACTTATTGAAGAAACACCTAGTCCAATTTTAAATGATAAATTGAGAAAAGAATTATTTGCAAAAACCGTAAACATGGTAAGTAAAATTGGATATGAAGGTGCAGGAACTGTGGAATTTATTTATGAAAATGAAAAATTTTATTTTTTAGAAATGAATACAAGAGTTCAGGTAGAACACCCTGTTACAGAAATGGTGACTGGTATTGATATCATAAAAGAACAGATATGGATTGCATATACTGGCAACACTGCACTGGACCAAAGTGAAATTAACCCAAGGGGCCATGCAATAGAATGTAGAATTAATGCAGAAGACGCGAGTAAAAATTTTCAACCCTCTCCTGGGACTATCGGTATGTGTCATCAACCATCAGGTTTTAGAACAAGAGTAGATGGTGCAATATATCAAGGTTACAAAATTTCTCCTTATTATGACAGTATGATATGTAAACTAATATGTCATGGAAGGAATAGACAAGAAGCAATACAAAGAATGCAAAGATCGCTTGATGAATTTGTAATAGAGGGAGTTACCACAACAATCGATCTTCATAAAAAATTATTAGATCACCAAAAATTTGTAGAATCAAATTTTAATGTTACTTGGCTTGATAAAGAGAAAATAATTTAGTTAATAACACTTAGTTAGCCAAATATCGTATACTGGATGATCAAATGGCCTTAACGCAGGACTTGAGGAAAATGTCCAACCATTAAAAATAAAAACTTCATCCTTATCCTCATTTTTAATATCTTTTACTTGAAGATAAGCTGTAATTTCTGGATTATCATCAAATTCAGAATTTTTACATTTTAGGGGTTTAATTAAAATATTTTTAAAAATTTTTTCTTCTCCAATTTTTATATTTAATTTATAATTTTTTGAACTAACTTTATCTAATACTTTAATCTCTAAAAAATTACCTTGAACATTAAATTCGTTTGAATGAGATAAAGTAAATAATTGAGAAAATAAAAATACGATTAATAAAAAAGTTTTAATTTTTCCAACTTTTATATTTCTTTTCAGATTTTTCATCATTTTTATTTGGATGGTATGCTTTTTTTGTTCCAGTTAAATTTGGTGAGTGAGGCTTCTGCCAATCGTATTTAAATGAATCACTATCAAATTCAATTTTATTTTTTATAAAATGTATCCAAGAATACCATTCATTTGGTATTTTTGATGCATCTATTTCATCTTTGTAAATAACCCATCTTTTAGATTTTTTTTTATTTTCGTAATATCTATTTCCATATTTATCCTGACCAACATATTTGCCAAAAAGAAGAGTAAAAATTTTTGTTCCCAGTGTTTCTTGATTCCACCAAGTGAAAATTTTTTTGATAAATGTCAACATAAATTTTTAAGTTATTTCAATTTTAAATTGCAAAAAATAAATTAGACTAAATTTTAATTTTGTATATACATAAATTGTTAAAGACTCAAAAAAATAATATAAGGAAATATATGGCAAAATACTTAGTTGAAACTTATTATAATTGTGCGTTTAAAATCAGTCACTATCTTGATGATGTTAATGAAAAGGAATTAGCTAATCTGGAAAACAGGGAAGACGGTAAATTAGAAGTAATTGATGTAAAGCTAGAGAACAGGAAAACTAAAAGTTTAGATAAAAATTCTAAGAAGATAGACGAAGCAAAAGTTGATCTTATTTCAGAGAAAAGTAAAAATCAAAATTTCAATAAAGATAAAAATGTCAATTTCGTAAAAAAATTGAATGATGGAGTAAATAAAAGATTTGGTATGCCAGACCGAAGAAAGGGTTATATTCAAAAAGCTACTATAGGAGATCATAAAGTTTATCTTCATACCGGAGAATATGAAGACGGAAAAATTGGAGAAATTTTTATTGATACTAGTAAAGAAGGTGAATTAGTTAAAGCTCTAATGAATAATTTTGC
>MDTG01085254.1_pt1 | contig 25498 bp, 23 predicted proteins | sample 811421 | NCBI WGS metagenome assembly MDTG01 (sample SAMN05326645, study PRJNA326480) | marine metagenome | isolation source: seawater | place: Pacific Ocean: South East | collected 2011 | reverse complement strand
AAGAGGCAGCTGGAAAGTTGCTAGAAGAAGATCCTTTACTTTCTAAAGGCGAAAAAATGAAACTTCAACTTTTCATAAAGGCTCAAGATCTTGCGGCATTACAGGTGATTCAAGAACAAGAAAAAGCAAACATACTACAAAGGGCTAAAATTGAAGAGCAAAGAATACAAGCGGAAATAGATTTTCAAAAAAGTCTTATAGGTGACAGTGAGAAAGCCGATGTTGGTTTGATTAAAAAAAGAGAAGATGCTGAACTAAACCTGCTTAATAAGAGAATAGACGCTGATGAAAAAAAGAGTAAGTTTGAAATTGACACACTTAAAGCTCAAAACCGATTAACAATGGATCAATTAAAAAATTTTACAACCCACATTGATGGCATAGCAGCAGTTTTAGCGGCTGATTTAACAGAGAGACAAAGACTGCAAGAAGCTGCTATGAGACCTGAGGGTGGAGGTTTCTCTATCTCAGTGCGTAGGAGATTAGATGAGTTTAGAGACCGAGCTCAGAGCACTGGAGATAAAGGGATGCTTGAAAAATTAAAAAGAATTGATGCTTTTGGTGGTGATGTTGGTCCTGCCACTGTAACTGAGGAAAATGCTGGTCAAATTAGTAATATTCTTAATATGCAGCAAACTAAAGGGTTGGCTGAGGATTTAATAGAAAAGACTATGAGTGATCTGAAGAAAAATAACTTTGAAGAGTTACAAAATTCATTAAAACAAAGAATTGAGGCAAGACGAGAATTAGAGAGTATTAAAATTGGAAATAAAGCCACTAAAGAAAGAGAAGCAGCCATAAGAGCGTTAGCAGATGCTGAAACAAAATTAGCTGCTTTAGGTATAAATACACAAGCAAGTTTAGAGGAACTTACCAACCAATTTATGCAAGGAAAGTTATCAATTGAAAATTTTTCAGCCGCAACAAAGAGAGCTAATGATACATTTTTGATAGCTGCTAATAGATCAAAAGAAACAATTGAAAATAGTTTTGTAAAAGGACTTGAAGACTTAAATCAAGCATTTATAGATGGAACTTTAACAATAGGCAATTTAAAAGACGGTTTTAAAGATTTTGCAGCTCAGCTTGTTCGATCAATTCAACAAATATTTTTTACTGAAACCATTGCAAAACCTGCAGCTGGTGGATTGATGAAAATGTTAGGTTTAGGTAGTGATACACCCTCATCAGTCATGAGCTCTGGGTTTGATGCCTTTAGTTTCTTGCCTTCAGGTTTTGGCGCTGGTGGTGATATGGGAAGCATGCTCACTGCTTCAGGAGGAATGATACCAAAACTAGCCGCAGGCGGTCGCACAACGCAACGTGACAGAGTACCTGCACTGCTAGAACCGGGTGAATTTGTGATGCAACGCAAAGCCGTTAGTGCAGCTGGCTTACCCGCTATGCAGCAAATGAATGCTGGTGGTATGCCCCCGATAAGTGTTAATATAAGAAATGAGGGCACACCACAAGAAGCAACTTCAGCAACTCCTAACATTGATGTTGATAAAATTGTTATTGATGTGGTAACTAGAGATTTAAGAAACAACGGACCAATTAGACAGTCTATGAGAGGTGGTAGTTAATGGCAACATATCCTGATGATGCAAAAGCTAATGTGACAGAGTTTGCTGTTTTAGCCACAGATACTTTTACAAATACTGGAGCTAGCGAAACTAGTTTTAACTTATCAACCACTGCAGTTAATACTGGTGAAATATTTATTACGGATGACGGAGTAACAGTTGAGACAAGTCAATATTCACTTAGTAATGGAGGTGGCACAGTAAACTTTGTAAGCGCTCCTAATTCAAGTGAGTTAGTTTTTAAAACAATCAGCTTACCGTCTCGTTTTAGAGTGAGCAGAAAAGTTGAGTTGACAAGTAGTGTGTCTTACAATAATACCACTCCAGTGATAACAAATAGTAACACTTTTTTAGTAAATGCAAACACTGTTTCTTTTGCATTACCTGCATCTGCATCAGTGACAGATGCAAATAGTATATTTGTAACAGTCAGTGGTATTATGCAAAGTTCAAATAGTTTTAGTTTTCCGAGTGAAGTGTATGGCTCTGATGGCATAGACATTGGAGATAATACTGCGACAAAGTTACTATTAAATTTTGAAAGTGACAACACAACTGATGAATCAAACAATGAACAGACAGACTTTAATTTGGTCACTAAAACCTTTACAACAACGAAGAAATTTGGGAGCAAAGCTCTAGACTTAAGTGGTGCCGGTAACATGGTATGTGACTATGGAAGTTTTGAACACTTTGACATACACAACTCTGACGCAACTATTGAAGCTCACGTAAGATTAGACTCATTATCAGCTAATGCAACCATTTTTTCAAGATACGAAGATGCAGATGATTATTATGTTTTAAGGTTTGTTGGCTCTAATAATCAATTAGGGTTTGCATCAAAACAAGGCACTGGAACAGCTGCAGAAACTGAAAGAGAGGTTTATGGTGGAACAATATCTCAAGATACATATTTTCATGTCGCCTTAACAATATCCCAAAATTCTGATGAGATGGCTTTATATATTAATGGTGTTAGAGTTGCTACTGACGATTTGACTGGTTTGGGTAGAGGCCTTACAAATCCTCCTGCTAACGCAAACGCTATTATTGGATCATTTAATAATGCAGAATTATTTAATGGTAAGATAGATGGATTTAGATTTTCATCAAGAGCACTGTACAATGGTGCAGGCTTGCAACTACCTCTAAGCGCACCCACCAAAATAGGAGGTGGTGCTTTAGGTTCTTCTGCTTTAGGTGAAGTTTTAAATATAAGAACTATACAAGGTACGGTTGAGACTGAAGATAGATTTACTTCAATGGCTGACAGAAAACCCGACTCAGGTTTTTCTATTGACACTACTTTTGATGTTGCAACGTTTTCAAGTCAAGCTGGCTATGAAAAACGTAGATTAAAAAGTCGTAGATCTAAGAGACAGTTTCAAATTAAATATAGTAATTTACATGGAGTGGGAAAACGAGCCATTGATGAATTTTATAAGGCAAGATCAGGAAATTTTGATTCATTTACCTTTGACTTAGGTCATTTGAATGAAGCTGGAACTGCAACAGTAAGGTTTGAGGGACCATTGAAAGTACAACAAGTGTTAAGTGCTAGTTCTAATTTACGAGATAACTTTTTTTCAGTAAGTTTTACCCTTAACGAGGTGTTTGACTAATGCCAACAGCAAGAACCTATGATTTTATCTTAACTGTTGCCTCAGCTACAGGGTTTGTATCTGGTAATTCTATTTATGGAGCTACAACCGATACAGTGGCTGTTATCGCAAACGTTGACTTAGCTGCAAACAAACTTAAAGTTAAAGTTGATAACAATTTTAAAGAGTTTTCTGCAGGAGAGACAATTAAAGATGATGTTATAACATTAACTACCAGTGCAAATGGCGCAATAAACAGCGCCTCTGTGCCTTTTCAATCAAATGCTTTCTCTGGGAACACAACCGTAGCATCAACCACCATAACTTCAATTGCAAATTCTCCCTTTGTAGCTGCAAAAAATGCTTTTACACAAAATCCTATTGTAAGATTATATTCACTTTACTATCCAGGTGAGTGGTACCCTCCAAATCCAAATGGTAATCCAACTGGTGCTGGAGAAGGAAGAGCTTGGCCTGTTGATGTTCCTTTTCGGTTTGCTGAAGTAGTCGGAGATTTGCAAAGTGATGCCGTATACAGAGTAAAATATGGAGATGTAGAATACATCCCTTTCCCTGTTGATTTTACCGGGTTAGAAACTGGTAGTGACGGAAAAATAAATGAGGCTTCGCTAAGCATATCTAACTTTGATAATATCATAAGCACTTTTGTAGAGAATCCTTTTTTAGCTGGTAATAATAAAGCAAACTCAGTTCAAGCAATTGTAAATGATGAATTAGTTCATGGTATAGATCCAAGAACTGTAAACGCAAATCCATCTGACTTTGGCTCTGAAGGAAATGAGGGCTTTGATAGTTTAACTAGAGCTAGGGCTAATGGTTTAAATTACTCTGCAACAGTTGAAGCTAGGTATGGCACAGCTAACGCTTCTTGGACTTATAATGAATCAATAGCAACTGGAGGGGCTAATCCTACTGACACATGGCAAGAGCAAAAACAAGATACTAGAGATTTATTAGGAGGTGTGATTGAGGTAAAAACCACTTTTGCAAACTTTTTAAATTTTTGGCCAGAGTACAGTAGCTTACGTTACAAAACTGCAAACGTAATTGAAGTGTTATCAGCTCTTCCATATAGAGTCGGTGATAAAGTTGTGGGTCAATTTGGAACAACACAAGCCACCATCACGGCTATAGAGGAAAATAAATTTTTGTTTTTGAGTAACACTTTAGACTCAAACACTACTATTGGAGATAATATTTTTATAGTTAATGATGATGCTGACGAAGAGGCTTATGTTGAAGATGTATTTAAGATTGATAACTTAGAAAAGTTAGATGAAAATGTAGCTACTTTTGGTTTAGTATCTTGGTTACAATATTTTAAGTTACAAGTTCCTAAGAGAAAGTATTACAAAAATACTTGTCAATGGGTATACAAAGGAGAAGAGTGTCAATATCCAGGGCCTAGCGGAGGTAATATTCCAGGCACTAGTAATCCAGTTTTACAAGCTAACACAAAAGCTATAACTGCAGCAAATGAGGATGCAGGATCTAACTTTGATTTAGATGTTTGTGGAAAATCAATATTATCATGCCAATTAAGAAACAATCAAATACATTTTGGAGCTTTTCCAGCAACAGGTAGAACAGTTCCTAAACAATGAGAAAAGTTAATACACTCTTTAAAAATAAAGAAGTTAAGGGTTGTATACTTCCTTGGATACATGTGTATGGAAGATTGGACGGAACATATGCTTTGTGTTGTCACTCTGAAAATTATCAAAGCTCAGCAAAAACCTTTGGTAATCCTGGTCAAAGACCTTTAGAAGTTTGGAACTCAGATAAGTATAAAAAAACACGTAAAATGTTTTTAAATGGCACATACCCTGAGGAGTGCACAGTTTGTTACGAACTTGAAAAAAACGGGCAATCTAGCCATAGAGAAAGAATTAATCATAAATATAAACGATATCAAAGATTACAGAACAAAACTAATGAAGATGGTAGCTTAAGTTCTCCACCAGTTTATTTAGATTTTAGGTTTGGAAATTTGTGTAACTTTAGATGCAGAATGTGTGGCCCTGATGCATCTACTTCATGGTTTAAAGAAAAACATTTGTCTCCTCATTATGTAAATTCAACAAAACCTGGTCAGGATCATTGGACTAAAAATGATGAGTTTTGGCAAGACATGGAGAAAATTTATCATAACATTGATACCATATATTTTGCTGGTGGTGAACCTTTTGTGCAAGACGGTCATTATAAAATGTTAGAGTTTTTAATATCAAAAGGAAAAACTGATGTTGAATTGCAATACAATACTAATCTTTCGTACAGGACTCACAAAAAATATAATATAAAACAATTATGGGATAACTTTGCTAATGTAAAAGTGTGGCCTAGTATAGATGGCTATGGTAAACGAGCTGAGTATAGTAGAAAAGGTTTAGACTGGGATGTATTTGCTGAAAATGTAAAACTATTTAAAAACAGAATAGAAACCTTTAGTGTTGTAGGGAGCATATATACTATAAGCACTAATATTAAATTAATTAATTGGATAAAGTCACAAGGGTTGACATTTCACATTACAAACTTAACAAGCCCCATTTGGCTTGACTCCTGTGTACTGCCTAAAGAATCAAAAGCTAAAATAAATGAAGAGTATAAAACTTATTTGAAATCTAAGTATCAGTTTTTTACAGATTATGAGTTAAAAAATATACTAGATAGTCTAAGACACATGAACAGGGCTGATAACACACATTTATTAGAAAAATTTAAAACTTTTACAACAGGGTTAGATTTATATCGAAATGAAAATTTTGAGTCAACTTTTCCAGAGTTTGCATCATGGTATCAAAAAATATAATTAATTATTTAGGACAGCGTCATTCATATGCTGGGGTGAATTGTATAACAATCATATCTGCATTTTATGAAAATGAATTAAAAATAAACGTATTTAAAAAACTATTTGATACCATAAAAAAAGATAATAAAAACATAACCACTCGACGTTGGATGAAAGAAATTACATTGCAAAACATAGATAATTGGGCAGCCACATGTGCAAGAAAAGTATCATTGACAAACGCTCAAAATTATGATGTAATAGTTTTTAGATCATTGAGGGGAGAAAATCCAATTCACTTTGGACTATATATAAACTACATGCGCATGTTTCATCTTGAAGAGGGCGCTCACTCCATGATTACAAGTATAGATAATTATTGGAGAGAAAGAATATATGCAGTCTACAGACATGTGGTATAAAAAATATACCAACTTCCCATACAAACATTTAGGTGATTGTCCAGAGACAGGTATTGATTGCTGGAATCTGTGCATGCATGTGTATAAAGATCACCGAGGCATTGATATAAAACAACGCAGTTGGGATTTTTGTAACATAGTTGATGAAGATTGGTATAGTAAAACTAATGATAGAATGTATGAAAATGGTTTTGAAAAATTTTCTCACATTTTTAAGCAGGTAAAAGACGAACCAAAAGTGTTTGATATTATACTAATGAGTATTGGTTCTACAAATGTAACTAATCATTGTGCTATGTTAGTTGATAGAACAAGAATTTTACAAACAATGATTAAACACACAAGTTGGGTAGCGCCTTATGGGAATTATTATAAACAATATACTACAGGAGTATACAGATGGACAGGTTTGACCAGTTAATAAATGATATGGCGATTCACGCACAAAATGATTATCCACGTGAAGCTTGCGGAGTTATATTAAAAGATCAATCTTATGTTAAATCAAACAACTTAAGTCTAGATCCAAAAACTAGTTTTACATTAGATCCTGCAGATTTAGTCAAGTATGATGAAAATATATGGGGTGTATTTCATTCACATCCAGGAGAAGAATTTCCGATACCAAGTAGAGAAGATAAGCACGCTGCTGCATTTTCACAATATAAATTTATAGTCGGTTTTGCAAAAAAATATTATATTTATTGGTATGACAAAAATGTTGACGCATTAAAATTTGAAGAGTTTGAGAGAAAGCATATTGGCTAAAATTAAATTTCACAGCACTTTACATCATTTAGTTGATCAACCAGAGTATGAAGTTAATATTCATACTTTTGAGCATCTAGAATCATATCTTCAAAACATTCATCCACGGTTTGGTAAGTATATCAGAAAAATTAAAAGTGGAGAGACTGATGAAACTTTTTCTTATTTAGATAAAAACTTAAAAATAATTACCCAAGAAAGCATGGCACTTAAAAAATTAAAAGATGATAGTGTGGTGCATGTTGTACCTTGCATAACTGGTGGCGGAGGCAAACGAGGCTTTTTAGTATTTGCAGCTTTTGTAGCTATAGGTATAGCAACTGGTGGTTTTGGCTTTGCATCTGCAGGGGCGGGTCTGTCTCCTGGAGCATTGGGCGGAGCAACAGCTACCTCAAGTGGTGGATTTTTTGCATCAGCAAAAGCAAGTTTCATGGCACTTCCATCTTTTGCCAAATCAATTATTGGTAACCTAGCGTTAAGTTTGTTGGGAAGTTTGTTCACTAAAAAACCTAAACCTCAAGAGCAAGTTGATAGCTCCACTAGAGGTAGTGACATGTTTGGAAGTTTACAAAATACAACTCAAAGTGGCACGCCTATACCTTTAGTATACGGTCAAATGAGAGTTGCTGGTCAGTTTATCTCTGGTTATCTAAATACTACAGAGCATGGTCAAGATACTATTGTAAAAGTTAATGAGCAGTTTAATGATTAATAGACGTTATGTAAATTACCAAGGTCACCAAGTTCCACACATATACGGCTCAAAAGGATGTTTTCCAGCAGGCACACAAGTCACAATGGGCGATGGTACTAAAAAACCTATTGAAGATATATCCCCGTCAGACATTGTACTAACATTTAAGAAGTTTGGAGAGTTAGGTCCTGGTACAGTAACTGAAGTATTTTATCATGAAGATGATGAGATATTAAAAGTCACTCACCAAACTGGTGTTATGTATATTACCCCTAATCACTGGGTTATTGGTTATGACAATCTTTTCAAAGAAATGCAAGAGTTTGAAGTTGGAGAGCAGATTGTTCTTGAAAGCGGAACACCAAGCAATATCATTAAAATTGAAAAAGTCAAAAACGCGCCTGTGTATAATTTTACAGTTCCTACCACTCAGACTTTTATCGCTGACGGAGTTCGTGTTCACAATAAAGGTGGTGGCAAGGGAGGGTCTTCAGGAGGTAAGGAAGATCCAAACAACCTATTTTCCACTGACATTCTTTTTGCAACATCTGCATTAGGTGAAGGTCCTATGTACAGGATTAATCCTAATGGCCCACAAGATATAGAGATTAATGACGGAAATGTAGACGATTTAATTAACATTGATGGAGATGGAACTGAAAAAGGAGAAGTCTTCCAAACTAGAACTAATACTGGAACAACAGTGCAATCACCCTTACCAGTGTTTGGAGAACAAACTGTTGGGCCTCAAAACTTCAGTAACGCTGTTACACTTAAAAAAGGTAATGTTGCAGGTGTAGCACAATCACGTATTTTTCAACAAAGCACTACTGCAAATGATTGGGATATGATAAAATTTGCATTTATCATAGCTGGCTTACAAGAATCAAAAGATAATGGAGATATTGTTCAACGCACAGTTAAGGTAAAAATTACGTTATTTGACGCTACAGGCTCTACAACTATCTCTGAGACTGAAAGAGAGATTACAGGTAAAACAAATTCTGCATTTAAATTTACAGTTGATGTGCCTATTGCTGAATCTGATCAAAGTAGTTCAGGGTATAAATTTACAATTGAAAAAACTTCTGATGACAGTGACAGCTCTAAAATTCAAGAAACTGTACAAAGCATTGGGTGGTTTGAAATTGAAAACAAACCACAAGCCTACCCAAGAACAGCTCACATAGGTTATGCGTTAAAAGCTTTTGGAGAGCATACTGGAGGAGTTCCAACATTTACTTCTTTAGTAAAAGGGTTAATCGTAAAAGTACCAACTAATTATATTCAACCAATTTTAGCTAACGGAGAGATAGATTGGAGAGAGTTAGAATTAGCACAAACTGGAAGCGATGGTTATCCTAGTAAAGGTTATAGACTTCAAAGTCCTGGAACTGGCTCAGTTCTTACCACTGCAAACCCTGTGTTATATGTAGGCCCTTGGGACGGTAACTTTGTATACTCTTGGACTCAAAACCCAGTTTGGATTATGTACGATATCTTAACAAACAAAACTTATGGTTTAGGTATAGCTGATGAGAACATAGACAAATTCAAATTTTTCAAAGTTGCAAAGTATTGTGATGCATGTGATGATGATTCAGGAGCTTTTATCGGAGTTGATGGACTAGCTGACGGTACTTTTAGGCACAAACCTAGAGGGTTATTCACTTCTGTCAGAGATACTCTTTTGGGACTTGCATCAGGTACAAAAATAAAACAAAGACGTTTCACTTTTGATGGAATAATAGCAGATCAAGGACAAGCAATTGATGTGTTAAATCAGATCGCTGCATCAATCAGAGGAGCCTTAGTTTACTCCGCAGGTCAAATTACCTTGGCTGTGGATGTACCAGATGAACTACCTGTAGCTATGTTTAACGAAGTAAACATCAAAGATGGTAGCATGAACATTTCAGGCACTAAAGAAAGTGATTTGTTTACAGGAGTAGACGTATCCTATGTTGATCCCTCCAACCACTACAAAAGAGAAACCGTTAGAATTGACGTTACTGATGCAAACGACGGCACAGACAGAAGCATAATTGAAAATGTTGCATCATTAGATTTATTTGGTGTTATACGCAGATCTCAGGCGCTCAGATATGCACAATATCAAATAGCAGCTTCAAAATTTTTAAGACGAAAGATAGATTTTACCACATCAATTGATGCACTATCCCTAGCACCAGGAGATGTGATATCAATTGCACAGAGGCAGATTGGGGTAGCCTTTGGTTTTGCTGGTAAAGTAGCGATAGATAGTAATACAAATAGTAATCATTCAAATGTGCTTTTAGAGCATTTTACAACTCCAGCGATAAGTGCTTTAGACTTTTCATCAAATACAAATCCTCTCGCGTTAAGAATAATTAAAGCTGATTCTGATAGAATTGATTTATATATATTAAGTGGGGGCAATGTAACCGTAGGAGAAAGCTCAGATAGAGACAAGTATGCAGTACATTCAACAGGAAATACCTCTACAGGAGCTGACTTAGTTGAGGTGCATATAGATAAAAGATACAACCCGCTTAACAAGTCACTTGAAGTTGTTAGTGCTTTTTCGACAGCTAATGTCCCAAAAAAAGGTGATTTATGGAGTTTTGGTGAATGGAATAATCCTGATGACGTGTATACGAATAAAGCTGGAAAATTATTTAAAATAACTAGTTTGGCCCGTGACACAAAAGAGGAAGAGGTAAATATTTCTGCTATAGAGTATATATCCAACGTGTATGTAGACTCTGATACATTTATAGATTACACTAGCACACCATACCTTGATACTAGATCACCCTTAGTCGCACCTCCCGCACCAGCATTTAATATTAGAGGTGTTCCTGTTAGAGAACAAGATGGATCAATCAGAGTTGACTTAGCCTTAGATGTAAGCACTGAAAACCTTGATTATGGCATTCAGTTTGAAACTGAATATTTTGTTTCTTTTCCTGATGAATCGCAGCTAACATCTAACGTTATTCAAGCTCAAAGCGCATCAAACCCGTTAAAACTCAAATCATCAAATGTGTCAGCTTTAAGTGACGGAACAACTCCTGCTGCTTTAGTAGGAAAAAATGGATTTGATAGTCAGGTTGGTAAAATAAGATTATTGGTTGATGATGTAACTATTGCATCGAGTGGCACCGACGCTATTGACAATATAAGGTTACAGGTGTCTGGCCTTACAGTGTGTACTGATTACAATTATATAGATAGTGGAGAACCAAAAAATGTGCTTGCTACTAATGATGATACAACAAAGGCTACTAGAGGTGACGATTTTGTTTCAGTTCCAATCACAATTCCAAAAACTGGAGGTGATAGAAACTTTGTAGCTGCAGGTCCTGAAACAACTCAAATATCAGCTAATATAAGACACTCTATTGCAACTAAGAGTAGTTCAGGAGATACAAACTTTATATTTATTGATAATCATGTTACTCAAGGGGCAGCATTAATAAGTAGATTGCCGACAACTCCATTCTTTATTGATATTTTTCAACAACTGCATAGTTCAAATTTTAATGAAAGAGCAAATTTTTATGTCGGTGGAAGTGAATTTACATTTTCTCAAAAAAATCAAATTACCACTCCAGGTAGTCCACACACAGAAACACTTAAAATAAGACCATTAGATAAAAAGTTTGTTAAGGTGTTTTTAGATAACATAGAAAAAACTGATTTTACTTTTAATAGCGCAGTCAATCCTCTTCCAACAATTACTGTCGGAACAACCGCAGATGATTCTGAAATTAGGGTTGAAGTTGATCATTACACAGTGCCAGCTATAGAAGTTGGTGATAACGTTCAGTTTAGTAGTGGAAACGTATTTGTTGTGTCTAACACTAGTTACGACCCCGAGAGTGCAGAGCATAATGTAATGATGACAACAAATAGTATTTTTCAAATCGAATTAGCAACAACCCCTGGCACTAATAGAAACTTAAATGGAGTAACATTAGTTAACTTAGGGCTAGATCCGCTAGGAGTAACAAACAACGTTAACACTGGTGACAGCACTTTTACCTTAGACTACGATGCCTCAGCTTTTCCAGGTAATTTTAGATTGGTTAATAATCACATTTATACCTTAACAACTGGAGGAGAGTTTGAAAAAACATTCTTAGGTAAAGATAGAATTTTAAGAAACGTCCCTGTGGGTACAACAAGTGTAAAAGCTAGAAATAGAAATTTAACTGGTAGAAGTAGCCCTTTTGTTACTAAGTCTATTCAGATAGATGCTCTTCCTATTTCGAAAGTGACAGACATAAGAATAACAGAGGGTTTATATACTGATGCCTTAGGTGGGGTTGCAGTTAGAGCAACTATTAAGTTTAGGCACATTACTGGACAAGAGGTTACAGACTATGAACTTTCGTACAGAACAGACAATGCTGACAACACAGATTTATCCTCTTTTTCAACAGTTAAGATACCAGCGAACAACATAGATGATCAGGGAGATATCACCTATGTTATTAATAATATAGATAGAGGTGCTGGAACAACTGTTAACTTAATAGTCAGAATAACTGCTCTTAATAAAAATTTAAAGGGTGCGACGGCTCAAACAACTAAACCTATTTTGGGTAAAACTGCTAAACCACAAAATATTTTAAATTTTGGAGCGGGTCAAACAAACAACCAAATAACTTTATTCTGGGAGTACCCAAGACAAGCAGACGGTAATTTAGTAGACTTGGATTTAAAAGAGGTTGTAATACGGAGAATACAAGGTTCTCAGACAGCTAGTGAAGATCGTTTTTTGAAAGCTGCAGATTTTGTTACTGTTGCTGCAGGTGTTTCAAGAAAATCAAGCCCTATTGATTCGTTTGGACAATTTACTTACTTAGCCAGAACTAGAGACACCTCAGGTAATTTTAGTGATGATATTAGAGCTGTTGAATTAACGACTTTCAGACCTGGAGGTCAAAATGTTGTAAAAGCTTTTAACACTGATGACCCTTCAACACAATTTGCAGGAATCGCAAATGAAAACGCTAGTGAGTCTGCTTTTGTAAGTTTTACAGACACAGTAACTGGTGGGGTAAATGTTGCTGCTTTATCTTCAACTGTTGCTGATAGAGCAAACGCATCAGCCACTGGTTGGTCATACGATGCAGGAGGCACTCCTACAGATTTACAAGCTGCTGGAGATGCAACATATATTAGTCCGATAAGAGATGCCGGCGCAGTAATCACTGGTTCAATACAATTGGATATTCAAGGCACGAGCGCAACTAAAACTACTTTTAGAGATTTTACAGAAGATTTAATTTCTGGTGCCACAGAAGCACAGAGCAGTCCCGATACTACAAAACTAAGAGAAACAAACTTTGGAGGAATAGGAACTGTATTAGGTTTTAGTAACACAGCCTTTCCAGATGGAACAAGTTTCTCAGTAACTTTTAGCGAGGATAATAAAACTTTAGTTGATAATGAAACTACACAAAATGTGTACGCTATCATAAACCCAGGACAATATACAGGTAATGTAAAAACTATTAGCGGCATAACAAAAGCAAGTCCAGCAGTTATTACCACTAGTGCTGATCACGGATTAACAGTAACTGCAGCAATTACAGCGATCACAAAAGCTAACCCTGCAGTTGTAACTTCGGCAAGCCATGGATTTTCGAATGGAGATCAAGTTTTAATTTTAAATGTTGGCGGTATGACACAGCTTAATGGAACTACTAAAACTGTTGCTAATAAAACTGATGATACTTTCCAATTATCTGGCACAGATAGTTCAGGGTTTGGAACTTACACTTCTGGAGGAACAGCTGCAAGGGTTAGTACAACCACTCGTGTTATAATTCATGATGTTGAAGGCATGACTGAAATAAACAATAGAGAATTATTTACAAAATACACTTCAAATACTACTGCAGAGCTTTACACAGATTCTTCAGCAAGCACCGCGTTTAATTCAAGTAGTTTTACTGCTTACACAAGTGGAGGAGTTACTGATAGAGGTGACTTCGTAAATGCTAATGCTATAGCTTTTATACACAAGGTAGATTCGGCAGACACTATTTCATTAGGACTTACTTTTAACGCAAATGGCACACCCACTGGAGGAAACACATTTGCAAACGTTGTTACAGCAAATAGTGGGGTAAACAATTATAAACTAGTTAATTTAAAACAATTTAAGGACGAAACAGCTACTACCTTTGCGGGTACAACAACAGGCCTTACCCAACAAACATTTATTAGAACATCTAGCGCAACTGAAGCGTTATTGTTTCAAGCAAGAACTGAATCTGAGATTGTATCAGGAGAGGGAACACACACCAACTCTAACGTTAATATTGCGGCTTTTGATTTTAGTGCTAATGGAGACGACGGTTTTATACCGTATGAAGCAGGCTCAAAACGATTTAGATTTTTTCAGACAAAATTTGTTGTCCTCAACTCTACCCCAAATGAAATTGACTTTACATTAGATAAGTTTCGTGTTACTGTAGAGAAAGATCAAACGACATTAAATGAAACAGTTACTTTTGATAATACTATTAAGTTTGTTAGTTTTGGAGATTCATTTTTTCAACGACCGAGTGTGAGCATAACACCTTTTAACACAGCAACTGCACAAGTTGCTTTTACCGTGGAGGTTGAATCTACACATGTAGCTTTTAAACTTTTTGATATAGAAGACGACGCTTTGACACCTACTACTGAATCTGTGCAGGTGACAGTGTCAGCGACAGGAATATAATATGGCATTAACCGATTCAAACACCTTTATAGAACCAACCGCGGCAACTGCTATTAGTACCGCTAGAACACAGTTTAACAATTCTTTAAGATCAATATTAACTAATTTTAAAAGTGAAGTAGCACCATCTTTGACTAGTGGAAATCTCACTAGAGGTGGAGATGCAGTTGCTCCTGACGATGGCACTTTGTTTTTCCTCTCAAATTCTGAGGTTAAAGGTGCTCTTGTTATTGCTGATAGTGTTAATAAAAAGAATAATGATATTTTTGGAGGTAATTTTACTAGATCTGGACTAGCGATAAGAAATGAAGCTGGTATAGCGGCTCTAGCGAGTAAGATTCAGCACTATGAAATTGGTGAACTTGTAACAACTGTGGTAGACTCTGAAAATGCCACCTTGAACGCTAATGGAAGACTTTACCTAAAAACAACAAATTCAACGTTTGCTACGTCTGTCATTGATGTTGGAATACCACCAACCAACGGTTCTATAATTAACACTATGGTAGGTGTAGGTGCGGTCACAGGTGACAGGCTAAACTTTGCTTTTAATCAACCTAAGGGCATGGCAGGTGCCAATGCACAATTAAAAGTTTCAGCAGAAGCTAGCAATCCTTCAGCGATTGCTTTGGGAACTGTAAACGCTAAAAATACTTCATTAGTTCATTTAGGGGCTACAACCACTGCTATTTCTGCTGCTGGTAAAGATGGAATTAACATACTAGTCGAAGATGGTAAGACTTTTGGTAATGTTGCAGCAAGAGTTGTATCTCAAGCAACAATTCAAAATACAGCAACCGATGTTGCTCCATTACTACCACCTGGGTCAATTATAATGTGGGGAAATGACACTGCTCCAACAGGTTGGTTATTGTGCGACGGGACTGCATATAGTAGATCTGATTATGCAGCTTTGTTTGCCATTCTTTCAACTAGTTTTGGTGTAGGTGATGGCAGCTCCACTTTTAATTTACCTGATTTTGATGATAGAGTGCCAGGTGGTAAAAATAGTGGAATCGCAGGTTATACTCCATCAACAGCTACTATTGCAAACAATAGCGGACAACCACAATTAACCACCGCGTCAACCACTCCTACTTTTAGTGGCACTGGGGTAAACTCAGTTGCCATTGGTAGTAAAGATACTAGTGGTACATTTACTATAATATCTGGTGGAACTGTTGGCGCTCATACACACACTTTAGCTATGGCAATACAAGGTGTTAAATTTATTATTAAAACATAGGGGGAAAAATGAGTTATAAACAATTTACGATTGATGAACTTACAGCTGATAAAGTTACTGCTGTTTACAGAGACGTATCATCAGAGGGAAAAGGACCGATAATTAATAAATCATTTGATTTAGAAAAAATTAGCAAAGAAGAGCCGATGTGTGCAGATTTGGTAAAAGGGGATATTATAGGTATATATTATGAAAAAAAAGGAGACTCACCAGCTCACACAGAAAAACAGTGGTTAGACGGTCGTCTTGAAAAATTAACTGAGGAAGAAGAAAAATTTTGTGAGGACATGATCATGTCAATCTGTGTAGATAATAAATATGATCACCTAAATGCACCTCCATCAGTTGATGAACAAGTTGAGTCATTTATAAAAGAATTTTTTGATGAAGAAGACGAAGACAAACCACTCGAAAAAAGAGACTTTTTAGAAGAATTTTTTGAAGAATTAGACGAGGAAAATAAATAGTTTAATTCACGAAGGAGTAGCTAATGGCTATCACTAAAATTACAGGAAGTGTTATACAAGCAAAAACCATCACTGCTGCAGCGATTGGTGATAATGCTATCCAAGCTAGGCATATTTCTGATGGAGCAATATCTATTTCAGATGTTGCTACTTTGACTGCTGATAGAGCGATAAAAACTAGTTCAGATGGAACATTAGTGGTAAGCGATGTAACATCCGCAGAACTAGACATTTTAGACGGTGTAACAGCTTCAACAGCAGAGCTAAATTTAAATGACTTAGGGTCGTCTAGTGCAGGAACTGTGGTAGCTAGTAAAGTAGTAACCGTTGATGCTAATAAAGATGTGAGTAGTTTTAGAAATTTGACCGCAACAGGACTTCTAACCACAAGTAGCATCGTGATTGGTGACGGAAGTAATATTGGATCTACCAGTGACACTGATGCATTAAGTATAGCCTCAGACGGATCAATAGGGGTGACGTCAACTGCTGCGTCCTCTAGTGCAACAACTGGTGCCCTAAAGGTTTCTGGTGGCATTGGTGTAGCTGGAGATATTTTTGTCGGTGATGATATAGAATTAAAATCAGATAGTGCAAGATTAACTTTTGGTTCAGATTCAGAAATAAGATTAGAGCATAATGCTGATGCTGGATTAATTATAAAACACACTGCTACAGGCGATGATAAACCTGTATCACTTACTCTTCAAACTGGTGAAACTGATATAACAGTTAACGAAGTGTTGGGCAAAATCGACTTTCAGGCTCCTGACGAAGCTGGAGGCACTGATGCAATTTTAGTGGCTGCAGGAATTGAGGCAGTATCAGAGGGTACCTTTGCATCAGACAATAACGCGACCAAATTAGTCTTTAAAACTGCCGCCTCAGAGGCAGCTTCAGAAAAAATGAGTTTAAGTTCTGCTGGACTGTTAACAATAGCAGACGATCTAATTATTGGTGACGGTAAAACAATTGGTTCTGCAAGTGATCCAGACGCAATAACAATTGCTAGTGGTGGTGCTGTAACATTTTCACAAGATGTTGTAATCACTGGAGGACTTCAAGTAGATGGCACAACAACAACTGTAAATAGTACAACCGTAACAGTTGATGACCCTATTTTTACATTAGGTGGTGATAGCGCTCCAGGGTCAGACGATAATAAAGACAGAGGTATAGAGTTTAGATATCACACTGGCTCTGCCGCAAAGGTAGGATTTTTTGGATTTGATGATAGCACAGGTAAATTTACTTTTATACCTGATGCAACAAACTCCTCTGAAGTATTTTCAGGAACCACTGGAGGAATAGATGTAAACTCAGTTACTGTTAATGGTCTTACAGCATCAAGAGCTTTACAAACTGATGGCAGTAAAAATTTAGAATCCTCATCTGTCACCACAGCAGAACTCGGACATCTATCTGGTGTAACAAGCGCTATACAAACTCAATTAAATACGTTAACTGCAAGAGAGGCTTTTGTATTCTTTTCTAACACAAACACTTCTACTAGTACTTCTAACGTATTTTTTATAGGAAAAGAAGTTCACAATATAGCTAATGTGTTAACAGTCTCAATAGATGGGATTGTTCAAATGGCTGGTGATACTAAAGATTATGTATTTCACAATGCAAACGACACAATACAAATAACAGACTCATCCCTCCCCGCTGGTCTACTGGTTAACATAACAGTAGCTGGTGCGGCTAGTTAATGAGAAAAATTAGACAACTTACTACAGAAATCACCTTTAGATGCAATGCTAAGTGCCCTGCCTGTCACAGATTAAAACCATTAAGAATTAATCTTAACGATAAAAAGTATACAATATCTTTTGAAGATTTTAAAAAACTTTTTTACCCTGAGTTATTAGAGAATTTAGAGTGGTTAGTATTCAATGGTAATTTTGGTGATTCCGTGATGAACAAAGCATTTAGAGATATTTTAAAATATGTAAAATCACACGGCACAAAAATATTAATTCATACTAATGGTGGAATACACGGCACTGATTACTGGACTGATGTAGGTAATTCTCTTACAAAATTTGATATTATAAACTTTGATTTAGATGGACTACAAGATACTCATCACATATACAGAATAAACACTACGTTTGATAAAGTGCTTGAAAATGCTAAAGCAGTAATTAACACAAAAAAACCTCAAGTGCATTGGAAATATATTGTATTTGAGCATAACAAACATCAAGTTGATACTGCTAGAAAAATAGCCACTGATGCAGGCTTTACAACTTTTTCTACCGTAAAAACATCCAGAGACTTTTCAGCACCAAAGACAGGTCAATACATACATAGTAAAAAAACAAAAAAATATGAAACCGCTGAAAGAAAAATTTTATGCTCTTGGGAGGATTGGGGTAAATGGTATGTTGCTCCAGATGGTAATGTTTTTAGATGTTGTTGGACGGGTGGGCATTATTATGATCAAATCAATACACGATTTTATTATTTGAAGAATTTTGAAAACACATTTAACGGATTTAAAGTTCCCATAGAAAAAATAATAAGCTATAATTATTGGAATAAGTTATCAAAATTCTTAAATGGTTATGAAAGAGCCTTTCCGTTATGTAAAAGTCAGTGTGGCAAGATTGTTTCATCGATAGAAAAAACAGAAGAAAATTTATTTACTGGTGAGAGAATGCGAGTTGATGCATCAAACCAATGGGGAAATTAATGAAACCAAGAACATATAAACGAGTGGGGAAGTTTCAGTTTAAACGACCTCCCAGTCCCAAAATTCGTAGAAATGAGGGTTTGCGAAAAAGAGCAGTTAGTGGTAGACTTACAACAAGATCGTTAGAAAATTTTATAATTTCTGAGAGAAACTTAGGTTATCCAATAAAATATTCAAAACCAATTGGGTTTAAAAGAAGAAGGAAGAGAAGATGATTAGAAAAGATGGGCACACTGATGTTGCCTCTGCAAAAAGGCAGTGTGCAAATATTATTGAGGACTGTCAGGATATATTAAAAGCTCTGCCTGGAGACGATGAAGCGTCATTACCCACTTGGTGGACAAATAAATTAGCTGTATCGGCAGCTTATATAAACTCAGACAGAGATTACTTAGTTTACACAATGGCTCAAGCAGAACCTTCTCAAGAAGAAAACAATGAGATGATGCCGCCTACGGCCATGATGGTTATGAATGGAGAAACTGATGCCGTTGAAAAAAGGCAAGAGTCAGAGGACGATATCGAAGAACATCAAGGAGTTGATGAAGAAACCCTCGAAGTCACGATCGAAGGGGATATCTACGATGGCGAAGAGACAGGGGATATCAAGAGCTGAAGCCCAGCGAAAGCAAGCAGTTGCAATAGCTCTTCGAGCAGCAGGAAAACCACTTCCTAAAAAGAAAAAATAAAATTTTGACTTTTATGCTATTATTTACGAGAATGGAGACATGATATGGCAAAGATGCCTATGAAAAAAGATCCAAAAACAGGCAAAATGATGCCTGCTTTTTTGGCTAAAAAAAAGAAAAATGGCAATGGTAACGCCATGAAAAAGAACGGGAATGGAATGAACGGTAATGGGAAATCTATGAACGGACTGACTGCTAAGCAGAAAAAGTTACCTAAAGCTTTACAACAAGCAATTCTTAAAAAGAAGAAGGGTAAATAAAAATGGCTAATAATCAAACTATTTTAGTAAGTCCAGAACTGGATCAAAATGCCCAGTTCAAATCAATTCATGCAATACCTACCAATCACCTTCAAGCTGGTGATGTCATACAAGTATTACCAGGTACATATGATGACCCAAGAACATCAAACGTAGCTGATGTGACCATTATGGGTATGGGTAGAGCTGAAGATGTTATTTTCACTGGTTTTTCAATTCCATCGGCAATGGCAGCGGGCGCTAACACAATAATCAAAAATTGTAAAATAAATACACCTGGAGCAATCATAGGAAATACTGCATCAACAACAACATTTGTTGATTGTATCTTTGACGGAACAAGCGGAAATGCTATTCTGCCTTCTACTGCGGCTGGAGTCGTTGCTAATGCGGCAGTGAAAATTGGAGTATTAGATTCAAATGCTGCAGTAGCGGCAACAGATGCTGCTTCAGTGGTAAAATTTATAAATTGTACTTTTGGTGATAATGTAACAACCAGCACTGGAATCGTTAATCACGGTGATAGTTCAACCATGGAAATTGATCGTTGTACTTTTAACACCGATTCAGGTATGTACTCAAACGCAGATTGTACAATTGACGGCACATCATTTAAAGGTGCTAATGCTTATGTTCACGGTGGTGGAGGAACTGCTGCAATAACTATCAGAAACTCAACAGGTGTCCCTGGCACAGGTGATGCAGTTGAAAATGGTGGTGGAGTTGTAGCTCTAGGTCAACCAACTGGAGTAACAACTATTACAGCTACTGACACACTTACAAGATTAGAGCATGGTAATAGAACTAACTTACTAGGTGAAGTTGGCGGAAATGCACTTGTAACATTAACATTACCTGCAGCAACAGGTTCTGGTGATATATACAAATTTATCGTAAGTGTTGTTAACACTTCAAATTATGTTATTAAAGTTGCTGATGCAACAGACACTATTGATGGAACAATTATGTTCTTAGCTGATGGCGGTAATACTGTTGTTGGTTTTGAAGCTGACGGCACAGATGATACAATCACACTTAACGGTGGTACTACAGGTGGTGCAGCGATTGGTGACTTCATCGAGTTAATGGACATTGCAGCTAACCAATATGCGGTTAGAGGTAACTTAACTGCAACTGGTTCAGAAGCAACACCATTTAGTGCAACAGTTAGTTAATAATTAACTTAAATTAAAATTTAGTGGGGGTCATAACCCCCACTCAAAATAAGGGAGAAAATCATGGCAATGATTAAAAGAATGGCACCAGGTAGTGCTGAGGACATGAAGTATGTAAAAAATGCTAAAAATCCGTATGGACTCGCCAAAGGTGGAACACAGAGACCGTCATTCACAGGCTCTAGTGATAACAGAAAATCAGGTGCAATTGACAAGGGACCAATGGGTGGAATGAAACTATCCCCTGGTTATGTTGATCAAGCTCCATTAATGATGGATCCAGGCGCACAAGGTGCTATGGCAGCAAGCTATACCACTGGAGGCCCAGGCTCAACTTCTATTAGTAAGCAGTTTACTCCTGCATCTGAAGATGTAACAGCTGGTATGGGTGGAACTGTCATTAAGGATATGAAATAATGGCACGCACAACATTTGGCTCTGGAATCGGTGAAGGTAAATTAGAAATGATCGGTGATCCTAGATACGGGTTGATCGAGGAGTATGATTCAGCAAAGAAAACTGAAACATTAGAGTATTATAAAAATTTACCTGAAAAAACTAGAATGATTAAAGAGGTCAAAAATCCAAACTTACAAACTGTGAAAACTGTAAAAGTAAAATGATTACTAATGTTGACGCATTTCTAAGTAACTCAAGTGTAAAAAGGCGTAGACAAAGGAAGTTAAAACTACCTAGTGTACGCCTTTCTCCACGCAGTATGGTAAGGCGCACAAAGAAAAGGCGTTGCCCTACTGGTCATAATCACTCTATGTAGAATTTCTTTTTCAATTTCAACATCTACACTCACAAAAACTAAATCATCTATTCCTAAATAACTATAATCGTAATCAATACCATTCATGTTTACAACTTTAATGTTGTGTTTAGCTGGACTAGCATTGATTAATTTTTTTGCAATCACACATCTATTTTTATCTATCTCTATCCCAGTTGAATTGATATGAGGATATTGTTTGTGTAAATCAAATAAACTATACGGGTACATGCCACAACCAATTAAAACAACGTTTTTTGTGGTTTCAAATTTGTATCTCATTTTTTTGTCAACTAATGTTTGAACAACATATTGGTTACGTTTTGCCTTAACATAGGCTTGTGCTAGATTACCTTTATTTTTCCAATATTGAATTTTCTGAATTTCAGCTAAGGCTATTTGCTCTCGCCACTGCTGTCTTAGCTGTTTAAACTTTTCAAGTGATATGGTGGATGATTCGTTCTGCACTTTTAACAGCTCCTTCCATATCATAGTTAAATTTTGCTGGAAAATTTTGCTCTTGTAAAGCGTCCTCAATAACCGTGTGTAACTTATTCAACTCGTTTGAATTACAAACTTTAAAAACATTAAGAGGTTCAAACTGATAACATCTGATAAATTGTTCAAGTTTTTTACCATTTTGTCTAGGTATCAATACTGCAGGGCATTGAGTTTGAAGCACCTCCATAGTTGAATTATAACCCCCATATGTAATAAATAATTTACAATCAACTATTTTCTCAGCTAAATTACTTATGTAATTTGTTAATTTTATATTTTTGTTTTCTTTTGGAGTTAAATTATGTATTTGATCGTTAGCAAAAGGCATTACAAACTGTAAATCAGGAAACATTTTTGCTGCTTTTATAACCTCTCTAAAAATTAAAAACACTTCATCTTTATTCAAACCACAACTTACATACACAATATTGTTTTTTGACTTGTGTTTATTAAGACTTTTATCAGAAACATAGCCTGTGTAATAAATTTTATCTGCTATTTCTTGTAATATATCATGGGAATTTGCGATCCTAATTGTGTCAGCAGTGAGTGGGAGTATTTCTTTATCACCGTGTACAAGAATCTCATCAAAAAATTTATTCAATACATAATTTTGGGTAATTGCAACCCAATCCTGTAAAGCTATAGAATGTGGCTCATCATATGGAAAGTCTCTTATAGAACACAATAATTTTATGTTTCTTTCTTTAGCTGCATGAATATAATTAAAAAATTCAAAGGCAAACTGCTGTCTACAAAAAGGAAAACCTTCAATAATTATTATCTTGGGCTTGAGATTATCTAATAGTTCAATCCACTTTTTAATTCTATATGCAACTAATTGTTTTTGTTGAATAAATTGAAAAACATTCTCACCAGCTGGTAAGACGAAATCTTTCATCATAGCTACATGATCTGCGTTTTCAAAATTTATAGGAGGTTTATATAATTGATCAACCACTGTTATGTCGTGTGTCTTACCAATCTCTTTAGCAATTAATCTAACTCTATTTGCATGTCCTATGCCTTTGTAATATTGTGTTAAAAAAATAATCATCTTAAATATACAATCATAGTTTTTATAAAATTATTTATTTCAAAATACAACTTAAATCTCTCTCACCTGATTTTTTAATTGATTAGAACTTTTTATTTTTCAAGTAATTTTTAATTTCTTCTTTTGAAAATTTTTTTTGATCGAGTTGATTTTGAAAATTTCCGTTAGGATTTATACTTTCAATATGTTTTCTAACCCATTTTACTTTTGCAGTAGATGTGGGAGGCTTTACTACATCACCAACATAACCTATGTTCATTTTTGTAACGGGTTCTAAGTTAAAGTTTGCTATTTCATGACCATACCTTAGCACTACATCTTGCCTTGTTGTGTTAAACAGCATGACCCAAATTTCTCCACGAAAAGTATAATCAAGTATTGCAGGTGAGTCTAAGACTATGCATCCCTTTTCATAAGCTAATAGAGAATTAGTCGTAATCACCATTTTGTAATTAGGATTTAACAATTGTGGTGAAATTCCTGTTGGCACAGGCTTACAACCTAGTTTTGGTATAATTGCTTTGTTAGGCACACATAATTTTAAACATACATGAACATCAAATATATTTTCTTGCCTAAAAGACCAACTTATTCCCGTTTTATTTTCTAGCACTTGCGCTAATGGTCTTTTTTTAAAATTGATGCTACACTGATTCAAGTTTGTCATAAACTTCGTCTGGTTCCTTTGCCGCACTTAATGCTTTGTCGTTATATGCTTTTAAACTTATCATTTTTTCATTTCTAAGTAATAACTCTTTTGAATTATTAAGATTTTGAATATATTTAGCTCTACCTTTTATGGGCAGTGCATTTAATAAAGAATCAAAGGATTTGTATTGTTTAGCTAAGGCTTGAGCACGTTTCGGACCTATGCCTTCAACGCCAAGTATATTATCACTTTTGTCTCCCTCAATTATTCTTGAAAGCAAATAAAGATCAGGCGATATATCCATTTCATCTTTCATTGATGAGTAAGTAATTTCACGTCTACCAAATATATTAAAAATGCTTGTTTTTTCGCTGATTAACTGATATAAGTCGCGGTCTGATGATACTATCCATATATGATCATAGTCTAGCTGAGGTTCGCATTTCATTACTAGATTAGCAATCAAATCGTCTGCCTCAACACCTCTAAACTTTAATACTTCTTCATCAAGCATATCAGGTAGTTTGTTTAACACCTCAAAAAAAGCGTCATATCTTTTTACTTCATCTTCTTCTTTAGGTTTTTTACGGTTTGCTTTATATTCATCTGACATATCGATTCTGTAATAACTTTTACCAAAGTCAAAACAAACAATCGTTTTACATGCTTCATATGATTTTGAAAGGGATTGCACTGTTCTAATAAAGTCATGTGCAAAGTTACCGTGGTTTGGTCTTTGAAGCCATCGATAAGAAAGATTGTTACCATCTATAAGTAATAGATTATTGTAACTTGAATAGTCTGGGGTTTGCAACGCATCTAAGTCGTTCCATGATTTTGTATCGTTCATGTTTATCTCCTGTTATTAAATATATAATATCAAAAATGATTATAATCAGCAAGAATTAATTAAACGATATAAGTCAAATGCAAATAAAAAGTTACCCCTTAATGACATGTGATTGTATCCAAAACTGTTATCACGTGAGTTTTTTCTTACAGCATAGCTGTGTGTTTCAAATGGGTTTTGATTTGTTTTATATTGAGTACACAAAATTGTTGGAAAGTTAAAATCAAATATTTTGTGCGCATTATCCCAATAACAAATAATTACTTTTTTACCTGTCAGGTGATCTTTAAGTTTTCTACAAAGTGATTGAGTAAATTTTTGTTGAGAGGTAAGTTCGATTCTTCTAGGATCAGTCATAAATATTATGTAACGATTGTATTCCTTTTTACAGTTGAAAACAGTATCAAAAATGTCAGGATTATTATCACCAGATGTTCAAGAAAAAATAACTGGTACAGCACAAATTTTAGAAATATTTAAAGTTTCAGGTGCAGGAAAAGTTGCTGGTT
>MDTG01010149.1_pt1 | contig 25500 bp, 29 predicted proteins | sample 811421 | NCBI WGS metagenome assembly MDTG01 (sample SAMN05326645, study PRJNA326480) | marine metagenome | isolation source: seawater | place: Pacific Ocean: South East | collected 2011 | reverse complement strand
TTTTAATAATTCTCTAATATTAGAATAACTTAGATATATTTAAATTTAAATATTGTCTATTATTTAACAACTATATGCTTTATATAGTAATAATATTTATGAAATATTTCAAAAATAATAACGGAACTATCAATTACTTATGAAAAATGGTAGAAGAAAACAAAATCAATAGTGAACTTAGAGCATTAAGGACAAGCCTTGATGAAATTGATGCCCGCTTACGGGGAATTATCATTGAAAGAGCTGGCATTGCAGCAAGAATCGCAGAAGTGAAGAAGGCGCATAATTTATCTGTATTCCATCCATCCCGAGAAGTCCAAATATTGAGGGATCTGAGTAATTCAGATTTAGGTCCATTAAATTTATATCAAATTTGGGGTATATGGCGAGGCTTAATAAATGCAAATACGGCAATACAGTCAAAGCTAAATATAATTATTGAGAAAAATATCAAGAAAGAACATAGGGACTTAATACTACATAATTTTGGAGCAATCAATAATCTTACAGAAGAAGCAAACGCAATTGAGTCTATGAAGAATGAGAGAAATATCGGATCAAAAATTCTCATTATTCCCAACGATAGCTCAGCATTACTAGAGATTGATGGAAAAAATCTATCTGTGATTGGTATATTACCACAGATACAAAATAAAAGTATGGAGCCATCTCTTTACATCATTGGGCAGCCGGACCAATTTCATAGAGAAGATGATATATATACTTATAAAATAGAGATTGATAAGAAAAAAATGATAGATGCAGAACACCTATATACCTTTCTACAGGATAATAATATAGAACATGATCTAAAATTTCTTAAGAAGTTATCAGAAGATTTTTATTTGCTATCGATAAAGGGTAAAATAGATAGTGGAGCTAGAAATATTCCGTCAATTGACGGTATTCAATACATTGGTAGATATGCTCCGCCAATAATAATTGGAGAAGAATTTGAGTAATTTGATAAAACCACGCGAGGGGATTGACGGCATAAGTCGCTATAAGGGAGGCAAAGGTAGTAAGTCAGCAGGGGCAATAAAACTATCGTCAAATGAGTCGCCATTGGGACCAAGTGAGAGAGCGGTAAGGGCGTATATTGAATCTGCCACATCACTTTCAATATATCCTGATGGAAATAGTACATTATTGAAAGAAAAAATAGCAAAAGTACATAATATTGATCCCAATAATATTATATGCGGTGCTGGATCGGATGAAATTTTAAACTTGATCGCATGCGCCTATCTTATGCCAGGAGATGAGGTTGTTTACACTGAGCATGCCTTTTTATTATACAAAATAATCACATTAGCAAATAATGCGATCCCAATAGTTTCGAAAGAGGTAGGGCTGAAGGCAAATATAGACAATATCATCAGCTGCGTCACAGGAAATACAAAAATTGTATTCATAGCGAACCCAAATAATCCAACCGGATCATACTTAAATGGCAAGGAGCTAATTGAGCTTAGGAAAAAGCTACCAGAGCATATATTGCTAGTAATTGACGGAGCTTACGCGGAATATGTACAAGAGCTAGATTATAGCGATGGAAAGACTCTTATTTCAGAAACTACTAATACCATTATGACAAGAACCTTCTCAAAGGTGTATGCTCTTGCAGCATTAAGAATCGGCTGGGCATATGCGCCATCACATATTATCGAAGTACTGAATAAAATCAGAGGACCGTTTAATCTATCAACCGCAGCTATAAATGCGGGTGCTGCTGCGATTGAAGATCGTGATCATGTCAATAAATCTGTTGAATTAAATTCCAAAGAAAAGGTCAAACTAATAAAGGCATATGAACAGATTAAGATTCCGGTTCATGGTCGTGCCGCAAATTTTTTATTACTAGATTTAACAAATCTTAATAAAAGAGGTTCCGCGGGGCGGCAAGAAATGGCAGTTGATATAAATAATTATCTAATAAAGAATAATATTTTTGTGAGAAATGTCTCAGACTACGGACTACCATGTCACCTCCGAATTACAATTGGTAGCAATGACCAAAATATGGCCGTTTTTAATAAGATACGGGAATTTATAGAACAAGCTTGTGATATAAAATGATTTCTACTTTTAATAAAAAGATAACAATATGCATGTGAAATCAGAGAATATAATATTTGATACAGTTGCAATAATCGGTATTGGACTGATAGGCTCTTCAATCGCTAGGGGTATTCAAAAAAATAAGGTTGCCAGAAGGGTTTTTGGTTATGCTAAAACAGCCCGCACGAGAGAGAAAGCCGAAGAGCTTGGTTATATGGATAAAATTTTCGATACATCAGTTGGAGCAGTAAGTGATGCTGATTTAATAATCTTATGTGCTCCCGTTGGTTCAAATACCGATATCATGAAAGAGATCCGAGAGCACATCAAGAAGGGCTCTATCATAACAGATGTTGGTTCGGTAAAAAAAGCAGTTATCGATCAAATTGCCAAATACTTACCTGATGGCGTAGATTTTATACCTGGTCACCCCATCGCAGGCACGGAGTTCTCAGGTCCTGAGTCAGGTTTTGCTGAATTATTTTATAAAAAATGTTGTTTATTAACGCCATACACGAAAACAGATAAAGTTCAGTTAAATAAATTAATTTCCTTTTGGGAAGAACTTGGAATGTTTGTTGACACTATGTCACCAGAAATGCACGATCTTGTTCTGGCGACTATAAGTCATTTACCCCATTTGGTAGCGTTTAATCTTATTGATACCGCTTCAAAATTAGAAAATAGAAAAGATCTTGAATTCACAAAATATTCAGCAGGAGGATTTCTCGACTATACAAGGGTTGCATCATCAGATCCAACTATGTGGAGGGATATTTTTCTAAATAACAAAGAAGCAGTAATAGAGATACTTGATAGCTATATAGATGGCTTGGCTGATATTAAAGATCATATTAAAACACAAAATGGAAATAAACTGGAAGAAATATTCACAGAGTCGCGCAAAAAACGAAATAAGATCCTAGACTCGATAAACAAATTAGAGTCCGAATAGATCTTGTTAGTTTTGTTCCATCAATCTTTTTGTTGCGTCTTCAATTCTTGTCTGTAACACCATCATGAAATCGTTATCGCTAAGCCCTGGTTGGATGGGCTGTAGAAATTCGATCAATATTTTACCAGACTTCTTCTTTAGTTTATTTTTTGGCCAGAATAGTCCAGAATTTAGTGCAACAGGAACGCATGGTATTTCCAAATTTTTATATAGTGCTAATACTCCCCTTTTGTACTCAGGCTCTGAGTTAATTGCACTCCTTGTGCCTTCAGGAAATATTAGAATAGACCTACCTAGATCTTTAGTTTTTTTTGCCTTTTTCAGCATGTCTTTTATTGCAGAAGTACCTACTTTTCTGTTGATTGCAATGTTACCAAATTTTAGTGCATATTGACCAAAGAATGGTATGAACAGCAATTCCTTCTTTAGTATCATCACCGGGGGTTTATCTAAAATATGAAGAAAATTTATTGTCTCCCAAGTTGATTGATGTTTTGAAGCGATCAATACCCGTTCTTTTGGAATAAATTCTTTTCCATGTATTTCAAAATCTACTTTACACAAATAGTAAAGTATAGTTTGTGAAATTTTTGCCCAAAATCGCAATACCATTAATCCAATGGATCTTGGTAGAAAAAATAAAGGTAAAAAAATAATTGAAAATATAAATAAGTTCAATGCAAAGATAATATAATACAACACACCTTTTATCATTCAAATCACCCTATTAAATCCAAATAATAATCTTAAACGTGAATATAAATATTTAGAATACTCAAGTATAATTATCCTTAGTTTTTCAAATTTTTTGATATTCATATCATCGAGCAGCTTACTCTGTACATGGTATGGGTAAAATTTGGTATCTTTACTGAAGTCTTTCATGATCAGCAAACTTCTTTTCATATGGTAATCAGAAGTTACAATAATTATGTTCTTGTATTCATTTTCTCTTATCCAATTAGCAGTTTCTATTGCATTCTCAAACGTATTTTTTGCATTACTTCCAAGATCTATGCAGCAATCAATCAGATTGAAATCAATATAGATTTGCTTTGATATATTATTCTTATCCGTCTCCGGATTAACGCCCGATATGAATAGGTGATCTGAAATACCATCAGTTAATAGTTGAATTGCGGTTTTTATGCGACTCTCACCCCCAGTGAACACGACTATTCCATCTATATTATTTGATTGCTTGATCTCACTTGGACTGATGTTGAATATTTTTACAAAATCAATGATATCAAGTAGAAGAATAAAAATACATAAAATCGCAGCTATTTTTTTAGTTATCTTCAGTGATTTTAACATAATAGCATTGTTAGTTTAATAATACCCATTCACTAATCTTCTGACAGTAAAATATGATGACGCTGCACAGATGATGATAATGAGCATTGGAACTAGTATGAATATATAATACTGTTCATAAACCGGATTGGTTGATACAACAACCACATCAGAGATATTATTCAATAATCCACCAATTTGAAGTAGAAATGGATTAATGAAAATAATTGTTATAAATCCAGCGCATGATCCGACTACTCCAGCAGTTAAGCTTACTTTTAAAAAAGATAAAACAATTTTGCTTATAACAAAATTATTTGATGCACCCAGTTGTATTAATAGATTTATTGTATCTCTGTTGTGCAAAATTGCTGTGTGAGTTCCAAAAACCATTATATATGCGATAATTACAAAGATTATTAAAATCAACATTATCCATGATACAAGACTTACCTGTATCATGACTATTGATAATGCTGAAAATTCAGGTTGTCCAATAAGAACGACAAATGATGACAAAAGTATTGTTATTAAATAGCTCAAAAGCGATACAACAATTAAAAGATACTTACTGTGAAAATTAGTGCTAGGAATGATTGATGAGGGTCTTGGAGCGAGTTGTTTTATTGTTCTCTTCTCTTCAGATTTATTAATAACCTTATTTATAATATTCATCTCTCTTTTATTTTTATTCCAGAATTTTCTATTTCAATCACTCTTGCTCCACTATGAGATAAGAGACCCTCATCATGTGTTGCTATTATAATGGTCGTTCCTAATTTATTCATTTCACTGAATAACTTGAGAATTTTTTTAGAATTTTCATGGTCAACATTACCAGTTGGCTCATCTGCTAGTATAATTCGTGGCGAAGGTATAACAGCTCTTGCGATTGCCGCTCTCTGTTGCTCACCGCCGGATAAATGATTTGGATAGCTATGGGTACAATGCTCAAGATTTACCCAGCTGAGAAGTTCAATAACATCCTTTTTATAGTTCTTTTCCTTCTTATTTTGAACTTTAAGGGGTAATGCAACATTTTCGTATGTTGTTAAATGCGGTAATAATCGAAAATCTTGAAAAACAAAGCCAATTTGCCTCTTTACAATGTGTAGCTTATTTTGTGCTATTTTATTTAAATTTTGATTGTTAAAGGAGATATTTCCGCCTGTTGGCCTTAATGACGAGGACAGAAGTTTTAAGAATGTAGTTTTACCCGCACCAGAAGATCCGGTAATAAAGAAAAAATCGCCTTCTCTAATAATTAAATTAATATCATTAAAAATATCTCTGGATATACTATATCTGTGATATACGTTTTCTAAGGATAATAGAGTGTTTGCCATATTATTCTAAAAATTCACAACCAATTTGCTATTCTCTCGCGGGTGAGCATATCTCTAACCTCAACCCTCTCGCGTATGATTTCATAGTTATCATTTTGCACGATTATTTCGGCGATCTGTGGTCTTGAATTGTAATTTGAGGAGAGAACTGAACCATATGCTCCCGCTGACTTGATTGCTATCAAGCTACCAACTTGAACAGAATTCATACTCCTATTTTTTGCAAAATAATCACCTGTTTCACAAATAGGTCCAACAATATCATATAATTTATTTGAGGTACCCAGATTATTTTTAACAGGGAGTATCTCATGATAAGAATTGTATAAAGTCGGTCTAATAAAATCATTCATGGCTGCATCAACGATAACAAAGGTCTTTTGACTTGTTGTCTTGACATCAATAACACGGGTCACCAGGAGCCCACTATTTGCAACTAGTAGCCTTCCGGGCTCAATATATACTTCGATATTTAAATTACCAAATATACTCTGTATGAGAGATGCATATTCTTTAAAAGTAGGTAAACTATCTTCATCCGAATACCTCACACCCAATCCACCGCCAAGATCCACATGCTTAATCTTATGGCCAAGGCTTCGGAGATCGCTTATGAGGTCATGTATGATTAAAAAAGCTTTCTTGAATGGTTTTAGGTTTGTGATTTGACTTCCGATATGCACAGAAATTCCACTTATATTTATGTTAGGTAATTCCGATGCAATATCATACATACTTCTGATATAATCAAATTCAATACCAAACTTGTTCTCAGCTTTGCCTGTTGTTATCTTCACATGAGTTTTTGCATCAACATCCGGATTCACTCTTAGTGAGATATTTTGTTTTGTATTAAGTTTCTCACATATTTCATTTATTCTATTGAGTTCAGATTGTGACTCGACATTGATGCAGTGTATTTTTGTTTTTATGGCATAAGTTAACTCTTCATCTGTTTTACCAACACCAGCATATATTATATCTTTTCCAGATGCCCCGGCTGCAATAGCTCTCTCAATTTCACCGCCTGATACAACGTCAATTCCTGAACCATTATTCAGCAGTAGTTTTAAGATTGATATATTTGAATTTGCTTTCATGGAATAAAATATTCTAGTATCCATATCAAAGGCAGATTTGAGTGCTTGATATTGATTTTCTATATATTTCTCAGAGTAGCAATAGAATGGTGTTAGATTCTCATTCGCAAGTTTTTCAACGCTTAATCCCTCAATATATAAATTGTTACTTTTATATTTTATAGAAGTCATTTTTAATATTTATTACTCTTTTAATATTCCGCTAGAATAAATCTTCTAAATTAATCTATCCAAAATACTTTTACTTTCTGAAATAATTTCTTTTTCCAGCTCAATGTCTCCTTTGACTCCGCATGCATTGAGTATTATCGGTAGCATTAGTATCATAATTAATTTTGGTAATATTCTACTTACCTGAAGTTTATATATTTTATTTATAGATTTTTTAACCATTTTTCTGCTTCTTTCTTTACATTTTTTGGAGCAGTGCCACCAAGTGAAGTCTTGTTATGGATAATTCTATCAAATGATATTTTATTTACTAGTTCTATTGTAATTCTCTCATCTATTTTTTGGTAATCTTCAACAAGAAGCTCATCTAAGGACCTATTATTTACTTCAGCAAAACTAACAATCGAGCCAACAATTTTATGTGACTCTCTGAAAGGAATATTTAGAGCCTGAACTAAAACATCAGCAATATCTGTTGCAATTGAAAATCCATTCTTCGCTGAACTCAGCATTTTTTCTTTATTAGGTTTCATATCTGCAATCATTTGACACATGACCCTAAGAGATAGTTCTATTGTATCAATTGCATCAAATAACGGCTCTTTATCCTCCTGCAGATCTTTGTTGTATGTCAATGGGAGACCTTTCATAACCACCAGAAGGGTGTTAAGAGATCCAATGACCCTCCCAGCTTTTGAACGAATAATTTCTGCTCCATCAGGATTTCTTTTTTGAGGCATTATTGATGAGCCAGTTGTCAGTGAGTCGGGTAGTTTTATAAAATTAAACTCTGCAGAGACCCATAGGATAATTTCCTCTGCTAATCTAGATAAATTTACAGACAAAATGGCAATATTAGATAATGTTTCAAGAAGCATATCTCTTGATGACACTGCATCGATTGAGTTTGCCATTGGCCTATCAAAACCAAGTAATTTTGCAGAATATTTTCTATCAATTGGATAGGATGTTCCAGCCATTGCAGCCGCACCCAGAGGGCTTTCATTTAATCTTTTCAAGGTGTCGACTAATCTTAGCTTATCTCTGTTGAGTAATTCTACATAGGATAGTAAGTGATGCCCAAATGTTATTGGTTGAGCGATCTGTAGATGTGTATAACCTGGCATTACAGTATCAAAATTTTCTAGTGCCTGTTGTGAGAGTGCTATTTGATTTTCTGTAACCAGCGATAGAAGGTAGCCTATTTTTTCGATGAGAAATAATCTTATATCTGTTGCAACTTGGTCATTTCTTGATCTTGCTGTATGTAACTTACCTGCAACCGGTCCAATAATTTCAGTAAGCCTGCTTTCAATATTCATATGAATATCCTCTAGCTTTTTTTTAAATTCAAAGTCACCATTATCGATTTCTTCTTGTATTTTTTTTAATCCATAAATAATTTGATCACATTCGCCGTTTTTAATAACTCCCGATTTTGCAAGCATCATGGCATGAGCAATTGATACATCAATATCATATTTTGCAAGACGGTAGTCATATTTTATCGATGCGTTCAGATCTTCTAGTAGTTCGCTCGTGGCCTTAGAAAACCTTCCACCCCACATTTTGTTTGTCATTATGCTTCCATACCAAAGTAAAGTTGAAATATTATATTAACTATGACAGCAAAAAGATAATAATTTATTTAATATTTATAAAAACCCTCTTTTGTTTTTCTGCCAAGCTTTCCAAGTCGAACATATTCTTCCAGTAGTGGGCAAGGTTTATACTTGGAGTCACCAAGGTCTTTTTGAAGAATTCTTAGTATAGATAAACAAGTATCAAGGCCAATGAAATCTGCAAGTTCAAGTGGTCCCATTGGATGATTTGCCCCAATTTTTAGAGCTTTATCTATAGATTTAGCGTCAGACAGTCCGCTCTCGAAACAATAGATAGCTTCATTTATCATTGGGAGCAATACTCTATTCACAATAAAACCAGGTTTATCATTGCACTTTATCGATATCATATTTAATGTTTTAAGATATTGATCTATTTGTTTTAGATTCTTTATATTAAATTTTTCGTGATTAATTATTTCAACAAGCTTAATAATTTGAGGAGGATTCATGAAATGAAGGCCAAGAAATCTGTCAGGAAATTGAAGATTACTAGCTAATCTATTAATGGATATAGACGATGTGTTTGTAGCAATAATTGACTTTCGAGCGCAATTTTCTTCAATTATTCTGTAGATGTCAGACTTTACAGTCTCATCTTCACTAACGCACTCAATAATTAAACTACAGTTACTCATATCTGAAATATTATCTGTGTATCTTATTGTTGCACTAAGGTTTAATTGATCAATAATTTTATCAATTTTACTTTTGGCTTTTGAGATTTGATTACTGCTTGTATCGTACATAACGATATTACAACACGCCTGAAGATTGACTACTGCTATTGCGGATCCCATCAACCCGCCACCAGCAATACCTACTTCAGAAATCATTTTTATTTTTGTATTTTTTCTAGTTCTTTATCTAGCTTAGGAACAGCATCAAACAAGTCTGCGACAAGACCATAGTCAGCTACTTCAAATATTGGTGCCTCATCATCTTTGTTAATTGCAACAATTACCTTGGAGTCTTTCATACCAGCTAAATGCTGAATAGCGCCAGAGATACCAACTGCAATATAAAGTTCTGGTGCTACTACCTTACCAGTCTGGCCTACTTGATATTCATTTGGAACAAAACCTGCGTCTACTGCGGCACGACTTGCGCCAACAGCTGCACCAAGTTTATCAGCAACCGCTTCGAGGATCTTGAAATTATCTCCCGACTGCATACCCCTCCCACCTGATACTATTGCACCTGCTGAAGTTAATTCCGGCCTTTCACCACCTGAAACCTTTTCATCAATGAATTCTGATAATCCGGGGTTCTTATCGATTCCTAGGCTTACTATTTCAACGGCTTTGTTGGAATTGTTTGCTGTTTCAAACGCTGTTGTCCTGACGGTGATTACATTTTTATCTGTTGAACTCTCTACCGTAGCTATAGCATTTCCTGCATATATAGGCCTTTGGAACGTCTTTTCATCAATAACTTTTATAATCTCTGATATTTGACTAACATCTAATTTTGCTGCAACTCTTGGTAGGATATTTTTTCCATTTGTCGTAGCAGCTGAAACTAAATATTTATAATCGGTCATTAAATCGATAAGTAGTTCGGAGATTGGTTCTGATAGCATATTTCTGTAATGGGTGCTCTCGGCGTGTAAAACTTTTTCGACACCTTCAGTTGAAGCGGCATCTTTTGCTGCATCACTACAATCCACACCGGCAACTAATACGTGTACAGGTTTGGCTATTTGCGTAGCAGCTGTGATTGCTTTCTTTGTCGCATCCTTCAGACTACTGTTATTATGTTCTGCTAAAACTAATATACTCATTAAATTACTCCTGATACATTTTTTAATTTATCCACTAGATCCTCAATGGACTCAACTTTGCCACCTCCAACTCTTTTTGGCGGTTCCTCAACTTTTTTTGTAATAACTTTTGGCTGCATCTCAATCTGTAAATCCGCTGGCTCAATTTCGTCGATTGTTTTTTGCTTCGCCTTCATAATATTTGGTAATGAAGCATATCGCGGTTCATTTAAACGTAAGTCTGTTGTGAGCACAGCTGGTTTTGCTATTTTAATGGTTTGCAAACCTCCGTCTATTTCTCGTGTTACTAAGAATGACTCATTTTCAATTTCGATCTTTGATGCATATGTACCTATGGAACAACCAAGAAGGGACGAGAGCATTTGACCAGTTTGATTGCAGTCATCATCAATTGATTGTTTTCCTAGTATTACCAAATCAAAAGCTTCTTTTTCAATTATTTTCGCCAATACCTTCGCAACAAGCAAAGGCTCAGGTGAGTGCTCTGTTTTAACGTGGATACCCCTATCAGCACCCATAGCAAGTGCGTTTCTTATTGTCTCTTTAGATTGTTCGGGCCCAAGTGATACAACAACAATTTCATCGCATTGACCGTTTTCTTTGATTCTGATTGCTTCTTCTACAGCAATTTCGTCAAATGGATTTATTGACATCTTTATGTTATTAAGGTCAACAGCATTCGTCTCTTTATCTACTCTAATCTTGACGTTATAATCAACCACTCTTTTGACCGGCACGAGTATTTTCATATTTAATCTCCACTACTCATCATAATTATTTCCTGGTACCCATAATATATCCTCAAAACCTAATTTCAGATTCACATATCTGGCCGCAACGAATAAGTAATCAGATAATCTGTTTATATACTGTACTGCCTCTTTGCTGATTTCAGTTTCTTCATCTTCTCTAAGTTCTATCATTTCCCTTTCGCAACGTCTAGCGATTGTTCTTGCTATGTGGATGTATGAAGAGATCTTTGTTCCACCCGGAAGAATGAAAGACCTCAAGGGGGTTAGCTGGCTGTTTAGTAAGTCGATTTCTTTCTCAAGATTTTTAACATAGTTAATGACGATTTTGAGACTATTGGAGTCCTTATCTCTATCAGGTATACATAGATCAGCTCCAAGATCAAATAAATCATTTTGGATTGTTGCGAGTGTTTTATCTAATTCTATTAATTTATCTGACTCTATATGAGATCTTGCTAAACCAATAAAAGAATTCAATTCGTCTACTGACCCATATGCAGAAACTCTTCTCGAGCTTTTTGCAATCCTTTCACCATTACCTAGCGCGGTAGTACCGTCATCTCCGGTCTTGGTATAAATCTTATTTAGTACTACGATGGACTTACTCCTTAATATTTGAAATAAAAAAATATCATTATCAATACGATTGCAACAAATTGTGCGACCACTCTAAGCCTCATTAATTTCTGTGAACGATTAGCGCTACCCCGTTTTAGCATATTCGTTAGACCTAAAAGAAGCACTAAGGCAACTGAAAGGACAGAAATTGTAATTATAATATTTAAGAATCCGGTCATCGTAATAACAATAATAATATTAGCTAATATAATTACAGAGATCAGTAATTTCAAAGTTTATCCAACGCAGAATTAATTTTTTTTCTTTTTGATGATGAATATCAACTTTTTTGGGGTAATTTACGTGGTAAATTATGTTTAAATTTAGGTTAAAGTCATGACACCAGACAAGAAATTATTAATTCTCCTTCACGGATATGGAGCTAATGGTATGGATTTAATGCCAATTGGTACTTACTTAGAGAATGCTTTATTAAGTTTGGATCTCGATTATCTAGCTCCTGACGCATTTCAGCAGTGCGATGCAAATCCATACGGATATCAGTGGTTCAAACTTTCACCTGATAAGAATTATTCATATAACGATGAATTGAGTGAAGTCTCCAAGAGGTTATTTTTAGAAATAATACAACCTGAGATTGATAAAAGGGGTATGGGTATGGCTGATGTAATACTTTGTGGTTTCAGTCAAGGCGGTATGCTTGCTTTATCGACGACGTTAACAGCAAAAGAAAAGCCACTTGCAACAATTTGTTTATCTGGTTTATTAGTTAATGAAATAAAGCCAATAGGTGATGACCAAAATAATTTGCTCATAATGCATGGAGATAGGGATGATGTTTTACCAATTGATTTTTATTATAAAACGATAAAACTTTTGGACGGGTTTGGCATAGAATATGAGGCAAAAACTTATTCTAACCTTGGGCACACCATAAGCCAGGATGAGTTGAACGACATGAGGATATTTCTAGAGAATTTATAGGCACTAATTATTGCAATTTTTTTTTGTATTTCAAAAAAGTAAGGACGGTAATACTTAGTATAAATATATTAGAAATGACATTATATCCAGACAACGAGACTCCAAAGAACATAAGTGGATCTGAGCAATTGGGTTCAAAAGTATTGATTCCTTCTAATAAATCAGTTGTATTTAGGTTAATATTGGATAGTCGGTCCGAGCACCCAGTAAGATTCTGCCAGTAACTATTTTCAATACCATAATGATAAGTTGCAATTGATAGACCGGTTAAAGAAGCTAATGCAATTATTATGTAGGATTTGGCCAATATAAAATTGGATATCTCCACTGAGATTAATTTATTTTTATGAACCATTAAAAGAATACTAGACAAAATGATTACAAAATATGGGTATCTCTGCAGCACACATAACTCACATGGTTTGTAGCCCAGAACATATTCGATGAAGTATGCGGACGTAATAACGCCCGTGGAGTAAATTGCAATAGCTGATGGTACGTATATATTGATGTTCATGCGCCAGACTCATAAAAGACATAAAGTAATATTATCATCATGAAAAATGAAATTATCAAGACCTTACTTATTGATCTTTTACTCTTATCAATTCTATCATAAATATCAATCATTTTTGGGCCAATAAAATAGGTCAATGCTGTAACAGTTTGATATCTCAAATATCTTCCAATGAAGCTAAAGAAGATTAAATAAAACACATTAATTTTAAATATACCACTAGCTATTGTGACGAGTTTGAATGGAAATGGAGTTATAGCGCCTATGAGTATTATAAATGGCCCATAATCACTATATACTTCACCAAATTTAGATAAATCAACAAGATCACCGATCATGTGTTCTTCAAGGTAAAAACCAACAAAATAGCCAATAAGAGCACCAATAGTGGACATTATTGTGGCTATGAGTGCGAATTTAATGAATTTTTCACGAAATTTGATAACAGATGGTATTAAAATAAGTTCAACAGGAACTGGGTTAATAACACTTTCAGTAACAGCGAACATCGATATGTAGAATGAGACTAATTTTTCATTAGTGTACTTTTCTATATTTTTTTTCCAATCAAGCAATTAATATTCTCAAATTAAATAAATATTTCCATGGAACATTATATATAATGAGATAAATCTCGTTGATTATCAATGAAGAATTATGCATACTCTTCATCAAATACATCTAATTTAGGGGAAAAATAATGCTGAATGCCGGAGATACAAGTTGGATACTAACCGCGACGGCACTTGTCCTTTTTATGACAATGCCGGGGTTAGCTCTTTTTTATGCAGGTTTAGTTAGATCTAAAAATATTTTATCAGTCTTGATGCATTGTGCAGCAATTTGTTGCCTTGCCTCAGTTACTTGGTTGGCGGTTGCCTATTCACTTGCCTTCTCGGGTGATGGTGCATACGTAGGAGATTTATCAAAATTATTTCTTACCGGTGTATCAAGAGATGCAATGAGCGGATCAATTCCTGAGTCATTATTTTTCTCATTCCAAATGACATTTGCAATAATCACACCAGCTTTGATTGTTGGAGCTTATGTTGAGAGAATCAAATTTGGCGCTGTTTTATTAATTTCTGCTTTATGGCTGATATTTGTCTATGCTCCAGTTTGTCACTGGGTATGGGGTGGTGGATGGCTTAGTGCGCTCGGTGTTTATGATTTTGCTGGTGGGATTGTTGTCCACGTTACAGCAGGGGCCTCAGCCTTAGTTATAGCAAAAATGTTAGGTACTAGATCTGGTTATCCAGACCAGGCGCAACCGCCACATGCGCCATGGATGGTTATGGTTGGCGCTTGCATGTTATGGGTTGGATGGTTTGGTTTCAATGCGGGTAGCGCATTAACAGCTGGTACAGACGCATCAATGGCATTACTTGTAACCCATATATCCGCAGCTACAGCATCTTTAGTCTGGTTAATTATTGAGTGGATGAGGTTTGGAAAGCCTAGCTTGGTAGGCCTCGTCACTGGTACAATTGCTGGCTTGGCGACCATAACTCCAGCCTCAGGATTTGTAGGGCCAATGGGAGGCTTCATATTAGGCTTGGCTGGCGGTGTTGTATGTTACTATTGTGTCGATCTTGTGAAAGTTAAATGGAATATTGATGACTCATTAGACGTGTTCGCTGTGCATGGAGTTGGCGGAGCAACAGGAACTGTGCTTGTTGCAATACTAATTACTCCAACTTTTGGAGGTGTAGGACTCGCTGATGGCGTAACGGTTATAGATCAACTTGGAGTGCAGCTAATAGGAATATTTACGACGCTAATTTGGTGTGTAATTGCCACAGTAATAATTGTTAATATTGCCAAGATGGTTACAGGATTTCGGGTTGACGCCGATGATGAAGTCGAAGGCCTTGATTACAAGGCACATGGTGAAACAGGTTATAAATTATAACGTTTGGGGGTAATAAAATGAAAATGATAATGGCAATTATTCAAACGCATAAACTCGAAGATGTAAGAACTGCATTACACAATGTGGGTGTTATGGGTATGACAGTTACGGAGTCAAAAGGCTTTGGAAGAACGAAAGGTCATACGGAAATATACCGAGGCGCAGAATATCAAATTAATTATATTCCAAAATTCAAAGTTGAGGTAGTTTGTGAAGATAGTATTTCAGATAAAGTTGTTGATACAATAACAGAAGCTGCGAATACTGGAAAAATCGGTGATGGAAAAATATTTGTTTGGGATATTGAGTCGGCAATTCGAATTAGAACCGGTGAGAAGAACGAGCAAGCCATTTAACAACAGTTTATGGAAGACTTAAATTGCCCCTGTGGTGAAATTGGTAGACACGACAGACTCAAAATCTGTTGCTTTCGGGCGTGCTGGTTCGAGTCCGGCCAGGGGCACCAACCATTAGGATAAGAATGGACCTAGGAATAAAATCGAAGAATGCTATTGTTTTTGGGGCCTCTTCGGGCCTCGGAAAAGCGACAGCAAATTCTCTGGCATCAGAGGGATGCAACCTTACGTTGATCTCTAGAGATCAAGAAAAACTTGATATTTTATCTAAAGAAATTACGAAAGCCCACCAAGTAAATATAGACTATTTTATCGCGGACTTAACAAAAAATCAGGATGTGGACCAATTACTATCAGGACTTATTGATAGAAAATACGACATACTAATTAATAATACGGGTGGGCCGCCACCATCAAATCTATCTAATACAAGTGAAAATGTATGGGATGTCTTCATCAGATCTTTGTTATCTAATACAATAAGAATAACAAATAGCCTCATACCAAATATGATACAAAAGAAATGGGGAAGAGTTATCACTGTGACATCATCAGGTGTTATCCAGCCAATAGATAATTTATTGGTTTCTAATACTTTGAGACCTGCAATAACAGGCTTCATGAAAACACTTTCAAACGAAGTCGCAAAGTATGGAGTGACTGTAAATACTATAATGCCGGGACGAATTACAACTGAGCGCACATTGGAGGTAAATACCCAGAGAGCGAAAGAATTGGGAATATCATATGATGAAGCAATATCAATATCATCCCAGGAGATACCGATGAGAAGATATGGAACTCCTGAAGAATTTGCTAACATTTTATGTTTTTTGGTAAGTGAGAAGGCAAGTTATATTAATGGTAGCAACATAAGGGTAGACGGCGGTTTAATACGGAGCATATAATGGTAACTTTAGGATATGAGAAAAGATAATAAAAAAATTGGCGGTCATTTACTTGCAGAGCAGCTACTTGCTAATGGAGTGGATACAATATTTTGTGTTCCAGGAGAGAGCTATCTGGGATTAATGGATGGCTTATATAATCATAAAGATCAAATAAAATTAATTACCACCAGACATGAATCAGGTGCAGCAAATATGGCGGATGCTTATGCTAAACTCACGAATAAGCCAGGTATCTGCATGGTTTCAAGGGGGCCAGGCGCAACAAATGCATCAAATGGAATACATACTGCATTTCAAGATTCGACACCTCTGATATTGCTTATTGGTCAAGTGTCAAGAAGCGAGAGAGAACGAGAAGCACAACAAGAAATTGATTACAAGGAAATGTTCAAGCCGATGGCAAAATATGTCGCTGAGATCAATGATGCTGATAGAATTCCAGAATTTATAAATAAGGCATTCTACATATCACAGTCAGGAAGACCCGGGCCTGTTATATTATCGCTTCCTGAGGATATGTTAACTGATGAAACTACATCTACAACGCTACCTGAACCAGATATATTACAATCAAGTCCATCAGAAGATGCCATGACTAGTTTTTATGAAAGATTAAGCAAGGCTAGAAGGCCTATAATTATTGTAGGCGGAAATACTTGGACAAAGGGTGCTGTTCAAAAACTTACAAATTTTGTAAATGAAAACTCAATACCAGTTCTAACCTCATATAGGGCTCAAGATAGATTTGATAATAGGAATGAAAATTATATTGGGCACTCTAGTTACGCAATTCCTGACGAGACAAGAAAAAAAATTGAAGAGAGTGACTTTATTTTAGCAATTGGAGCGAGGCTTGGTGAAGTAACGACCCAAGGATACACATCCATAAAAGTCCCAAAACCTGATCAATATCTTGTTCATGTTCATCCTGGTATAAATGAGATAGGCTCTGTTTATTACCCCAATATAGGGATTCCTAGTGGCATGCAGGAATTCACAAACGCCTTGTCATCTTTACCAAGGATAGACAATCCGCCTTGGAGGGATTGGTGCAAAGAAGCAAGAAAAGAATACTTGCAATTCATTAAACCAACACCAATGAACGGAAGCCTGAATTTGTCGGAAGTAATGGCCTATTTAAATAAGACTTTAGGAGATGATGATATAGTTATTGTTGGCTCTGGAAATAATTCACAATGGGTTCATAGATTCTATCAGTATCGCGAACTCGGATCACAACTTGTAACAACTGGTGGATCTATGGGCTATGCTGTTCCAGCGGCGATATCAGCCAAGTTAGTTCACCCGAAAAAAACCGTTGTCAGCTTCAATGGAGATGGTTGTTTTATGATGCTAGGTCAGGAGATAATAAATGCTGTTGAGAATCAACTCAACCCCATATTTATAATCATTAATAATAAAAAACTTGGAACAATCAGGATGCATCAAGAAAAGAAATTTCCAAGACGTACTATTGGTACAGATATATTAAATCCTGATTTTGTTGCTCTTGGGAAAGCGTATGGGATAGATGCGTATAGGGTAACGCAAACAGGGGAATTCAGTAATGTTTTCGAAAAAGCAAAGATCAATCATACAGCCACTCTAATCGAGCTAATTATCGAACCAAATGTTCTGGGTCCTGCATTGGAAATTGGCAAGAATATTGGATAAAAAGACACAATTCTGTTAAAAGAAGCTTACCGTATTATCCATCAAAAAGAGGTAAATATTCACAGCAAGAAGCATATAGTTCTTGTTACCGGATGAACGATGCCCCGCATGACTGAAATTAGCTAATAATGTAATATCTTCATGGGTTTGTTTATTACTATATTTTTTTATTCTTTCAGCTAATTCGTTAGATTTAACAGACTCACGTTTATGCACTAATATCGCAGGAATTGTAAAAATAATTAACAAGAATGCACCTAACTTCACGAAAAATCCAGTTAAAATGAGTATACTGCCCACACCCATCATAAATAATCCAGAATAATATGCAAAATAAGTTAGAAAATTAAAATAATTTGTGCGCTCAAATCTACGAAATAGTATGCTAGTTCTTTGCCGCCCAACAACTCTTCTATTTTTTGTAGATCCAATCATGTAAAAACCATGAAGATAAATATACGCGACGGTAATTCTTAGTATTAACATACCAATGTCACTAATCTCTAATTCTTGCATTCTTTCATTCTTTGAGGCTTTTGGTGCTTAATAATTTCAGTCCTTATAGACTACATATAAAATTACTTTAGGGGAATAAATTTCTAAATTTAATAAATGTTTATTTGAATACAGTTACCTTAAGAATCATTATAATGGTGTTGATTAGAATGAATTTTATGTTAGTATTTATTTATAATTAAGCTTTAATTTATTTACGAACGAACGTTTGGTATAATGAAGGAAACAAAGATAATAGACGTCTCAGGGTACAATTGTCCAATTCCAATTCTAAAAATAAAGAAAGAAATAAAGACTCTGGAAAAGGGCGAAATACTCTCAATCATAGCCACAGATCCAATGATTAAGATTGATCTTCCAACATTTTGTTATCAAGAAAATTGTAAACTTATCTCTATGGCGGATATTGAGAAAACTATTCGTTGTGAGATACAGATACTATAGCACTACTTCCTTAAACTCACAATTATTAGAGATATAAAAATTAATGCGCCTCCTACGTATTGTGAGAATAAAAGTCGTTCATCGAGTATTAAAGCGGCAGCGACTGCAGTAAGCAAAGGTTCTGTATTAAAAAATAATCCAGATATTAGAACCGATGTAAATCTTAATGATAGCATTTGAAAATAGTAAGCGCCAACGTAACAAAGTGAAAGTAACAAGATCGGTAAGTATACTGAAACATCATTTAGTATCATATTAGGGGAGAGTATTAAAAAAGATAAGACCAGGAAAGGTATTACAAATAGGTGAACCCAGAAACCGAGAATGATTGGACTACATTTTCTTGAGGCTATTCCAGCTGCGAAGTACAAAAAAGTTGCACTAATACTTGATATTCCTGCTAAGAAAACGCCTAGTGGATTTATGTTATTAAAATCCGGAACAATCACAAGAATTAGCCCTGTAAAGACAACCGAGAAGATGACTATGTCATTTGCTCTGATATTTTGGCTGCCTCTAATTATACTAACTATGAGTATTTGTATCGGGAAGGTAAAAAATATTATGGCAGCAAGGGACACGGTGATAAAGTTTATTGAGCTAACATAGCAAAGATTGATAAGCGCAGTTGAAACTGCCATAATGAGAATATGCAGTCTCACCTCATTTGGGATTTTAAAATCCAACTTTCCTGCAAGCGCAAATATTAGAGATATGGCAAATATAAATGTTGCACGCGAGATGACTGCAAATATTGTTGAGACACCGTTTTGAGCTGCTAGCCCAGCGAGTGGGTTGTTTAATCCATAGCATAAAGACGAGAGAACAGCGAATATTGGACCTTTATTTTTCTCAGTATAGCTTTGATTTATCAATTTATTCATGACCTTTCATGTGTAGGTAATTTTTAACTTAAAATTTTTACTAAATGGTGCTACTAATACGTATCTCAAATAGGGGGTTAACTTGGAAGATAATATAATAGAACTGACGCCTAATAAAGCATTTTCAATACAAAATATTGTTGAGCTTGATGGCCGACTTAGCGCTTATCCCCAAGATGAAAAAGGCTTTGTATCCCTTAATTGTTATCTCATAAAAGAGGACAGTGGCGCTTTTTTATTCGATACTGGATATCTTTATCATCAAGATAAAATATTAAATCAACTAAAGTCTATTCTTGATCCAAATGTACCATTATCAATAATTCCACTCAGGATTAATGAATTCATGTCGGTTGGTAATGTGAAAGCGATTACCTACAATTTTAATGTTTCTGCCTTTTACTCACCACATCCTGAAGGCCCTGACTGGTTTGACTTTACGGATATGGAAAGAGACTGGAGCCTAAAGGAGATACCTACGAATATCCTCCGCGGTACAGTAAATTGTGAAGTTGGTCAAAATACAGGTCGAAATATACAAGTTATTAGCGCACCCTTGAGGCTTATAAATACTTCTTGGATATATGATGAAAAAACGAAGATCTTATTTTCCTCTGATATGTTTAATTATGGAATTGCGAAAGAAAGTACGGAAGACTGGATCATAACAAATCAGGAGGAAGAGTTTTCTTCAAGCTACGTTAAGTCTTTTCTACTTAATACGAGGTATTGGTGGCTTGAAGGAGCAAAGACAAGGCTTTTGAGAGATAACATAAAGAAGGTTTTTGACTCTTATGATATTGAAACACTGGCACCTGGGTATGGTAAAATATTTAAAGGAAAAAAATTAGTTCAAAAGCAATTTGAATTGCTGGATAATATTTTAGATGAACTTGACATTACAAAAACAAAAGCACATTATGTGCCAAGAAACCACATGAGGTAAAAATGTCTGAAAGTAAGCTTCCAAGAGAAATCCTAAAAAATATATTCTGGCTCGGGGATTGTCTTGAGCAAAGATATCAAGGAAAGATATATCATTCATACAACTCGTCATATTTAGTTATTGGAGAAGATGCAGCCTTACTTGTCGAAACGGGGCACCCAAAGGATTTTAATGAATTGCATGACCAAATAGTTGGAATTTTAGCAAAGAAGAAAGTTCCATTGAAATATATATTCATAACCCATCAAGAAACACCTCATGCTGGAGGGGTAGGGAGATTCCTAAATATTTATCCTGATATTGAAATTCATGGTGATGTTAATGACTATCACATGGCATTCCCAAATTATAGCTCAAACTTCAAATCGATGGAGGTTGGCGACTCAATAGATCTTGGCGGTATGAATTTCATCGCGGCTGAACCTGTAGTTAGAGATATGAGAACTTCATTATGGGGATATATAACCCCATATAACCTTTTGTTTCCCGGTGATGGCTTTGCTTACAGCCACTACCATTGGGATGGCCATTGTGGAATGATTGCAGAAGAAGCTGATACACTAGATTTATTTGATGTTTCCGCAGTATTTGCAGAGTTAGCTCTCTTCTGGACTAATTTTGTAGATATGGAAATATACACAAAAAGGTTAAAAGAGTTGGTGGAGGAGCTTGATATAAAATACATCGCTCCAACTCACGGTCTACCAATACTTGATATTGATAAAACAATGCCAAAAGTTGTTGAGGGTCTGCAGGCGCCATATCATAAGCTAGCTGGATAGTCTTATTTTTCAGGATAAGGTACGTTCTTACCAGTGTATCTTCTAACCCGAATATTAGCTTGCTCTGCATGGCCAGCGAAACCTTCAAGCATGCATAATCTTGAGCATACCTCACCAATTTGAGCTGATGTATCCTTATTTTCAACTCTCTGATAAGTGCAAGTTTTTAAAAATTTACCCACCCAGAGCCCACCTGTGTATTTGCTTGCTTCTTTTGTTGGAAGAGTATGGTTCGTACCAATAACTTTATCACCATATGCAACATTAGTTTCTGGTCCTAGGAATAGAGAGCCAAAATTTTTAAGATTTTTAAGAAAATATGATGGATCTTTAGTCATCACTTGAACGTGTTCATACGCTAACTTATTTGCTTCTTTTAACATATCTTCTTGATTTTCACACAGTATAATCTCACCAAAATTATCCCATGAGCCTTTTGTAATATTTGCAGTTGGCAGAATTTCTAGGAGCCTGTGAATTTCACTTAGTGTATCTTCAGCAAGTCTTTCTGAGTCAGTAATTAATATGGCGGGTGAGGTTGGCCCATGCTCCGCTTGACCCAGTAAATCTGTCGCACAAATTTCTCCATCTGATGTTTCATCAGCGATAACCAATGTTTCTGTTGGCCCAGCAATTAAGTCAATCCCAATCTCTCCAAACATTTGTTTTTTTGCTTCGGCAACATAAGAGTTACCAGGGCCTACGATCATATTAACGGGCTCAATCTTTTCAGTTCCAATACCCATCGCACCAATCGCCTGAACTCCCCCAATTAGGTAAATTTCATCTGCACCTGCGAAATGCATCGCTGCTATTGTTGCTGGGTGAGCTCCTCCATTATAAGGTGGCGCGCAGGCAATTACTCTTTTTGCCCCTGCAACTTTAGCTGTAAGAACACTCATATGCGCTGAAGCAACCATTGGATATCGCCCCCCAGGTACATAGCACCCTACATTTTCGATTGGTATATGTTTATGACCAAGGAATACTCCTGGAAGCGTTTCAACCTCAAGTTCATTCATTGTCTCTAGTTGCTTTTGTGCAAAGTTTTTGATTTGATTTTGTGCAAATTTAATATCTTCAATTTCAAATTTATTTAATTTAGATATTGCTGCATCAATTTCTTCCTTTGACAGTCGGAAATTTTCTGGACTCCAGTTATCAAAATGTCCTGAATAATGCATTAGAGCAGCATCACCTCTGTCCCTAATATCAGTTAGGATCGACCTAACTGTTTCTTCTATTGATGATTTATCTTCTCTAACATTATTGGCGTCAGAGCGTTTCTTAATATATCTAATCAAATTTCAATTCCTTATTTATTTAAAAACTTGAGGGTTTATTGGTGATCCAGTTCCGCCAGTAATTATTAGCGGTGGACCGCAAAAGAAGAATTCGTAAACTCCGTCTGCCGCACAATCTTCCGCTAACTCTTTTAGATAAAATATTTCCCCCATGCAAAGTCCCATTGCAGGTATGACGACCCAGTGCCATGGTTGGTTTGCTTCTGAGGTTTCGTTAGGCCTGACTTCCACCCCCCATGTGTCAGAGCATATTGCGGCAACCTCTTTTTCGTGGCACCAGTAACAATTTTCAAACTTTACTCCTGGAGCATCGCCGCCTGCATATCCTCCCCATTCATTCTCACTCAAGCATCTCTCCATCTGACCAGTTCTTACTATGACAAAGTCTGCTTTTTTAATATCAACGCCTTGTTGTTTTGCGCAAGCATCAAGCTCATCATTTGAAATACCTTCACCGTCTTGTAGCCAATCAACTCCTCGATATCTTGCAATATCAAGCAGAACTCCGCGACCATTCATTTTATCTTTTGAGTTTTCAATTCCGAGTACATTTAAGCCCGTAACGTCAATCTGTTTTGGGTCATGACCGTTATAAGCCCTATCTTCGTAAAATATATGCCCTAATGCATCCCAATGGGTCGCGCCTTGTACGCACAGGTTAAGAGTGTCATCTGCATAGCGAATTTTATTCCAATCTTGTCTGCCACAAATCGCATCAGTTCCTGTGGCGAGCATTTGGTGAATAGGATTAAATCGTCCACCAAAGAGACCATTTTGAGGGCCCTCTCTGTCTAAGGGGATGCCCAATGAGAAAACTTTCCCTTTCTTTATTAACTTTGAAGCTTCAACAATATCTTTTGGTGTTACAAGGTTTAGAGTGCCAATTTGATCATCTTTCCCCCACCTACCCCAGTTAGAGAGATCTTCAGATGCTTTTTTTATTGCATCAAGATTTACTTTAATATCCATATTTATTCTCCTTTGTTAATGTGCTGTCCAGCCGCCATCAATAAGTAAACTTGTTCCAGTAATCATCTTAGCCTGCGGAGAGCACAAATACAATATACCATCTACGATATCCTGAACTTCAACTAATTTTTTCATTGGTATCATCCCGTAGACAAAATTTTTGAATTCCTCATCCTTAAACATTGGCTTGGTCATTGGAGTATCTGCAAAAGTTGGAGCAATAGAGCAAACCCTGATATTTGACGGTGCGACTTCGACGGCAAGGGCTTTAGTGAGTCCTTCAACTGCATGCTTTGTAAGACAATAAACTGTTCGAGTTGGCGAACCAATATGCCCCATCTGGGATGTAACGTTAATTATTACCCCTTGGTTATTTTTTTTCATTAATTTTACTGCTATTTTTGATGTACGAAATGTTGCTCTTACATTCAGGTCAAGCATTAAATCTAGAGTAGCGTCGTCAACATCTTCGATAAGTTTTGGCCTGTTTACTCCTGCATTATTTATACAAACATCTAGACTGTCTAATGTCTCCATCTTTTTAAAGAAATCATCCCCAGTTATATCAAAATCCCAAATCTCTATATTTTCTGGAAATTGCTTTTGTAATTCTAGTAGATCATCCCTTGTCCTGCTGACAGCGATAACTTTAGCATTATTCTTTGCAAATTCTATTGCTGTAGCTTTGCCAATACCTCGAGCCGCACCTGTTATGAGGACTACTTTATTTTCAAAAGGGCTAGTACTATCCATCGTATCAGGGTCTACTCGGTTTTTGTTTCGGACTTGTACCAATGATATATTTCTTCACCTGTCATATGAATAACGCCATCATGCTGGTTTATATAATCATATAATTTTTCAACATGACCAATACGGTGAGGTGTCCCCGTCAGATAGGGATGCATGCTTATTGCCATAATTTTGATATTTTCGTCACTTTCCATATAAAGTCTATCAAATGTTTCCTTACATTGTTGGTAAAACACATTAGCTGGCTGGTGCTGGATTATGTGAATGACAATGTCATTTGTTTCAAGGGGGTATGGAAGTGTGAGCATTGACCCATGTTTTGTCTCGATAGTTGTTGGCAAATCATCCATTGGCCAATTGCATACATATTCAATGCCATTCTTCTTTAAAAGATCAAGTGTATTTTCAGTTTCAGTTAAACCTGGGCTTTCCCAACCTATTGGCTGCTTGCCTGTAAAGGATTTAATTTCTTCTACGGCAGCCGCAATTTCTGCATCTTCATCATCGAGAGAGTGTTGGGGTTGCTGCTCATATCCATGCCCCATAAACTCCCAACCTGCCTCGAGGGCAGCTTCTGCAATGCGCGGGTATGTTGAGCACACGTGCCCATTGATTGCAAGTGTAGCTGTTATATCTCTGGATTGTAGTGCATTTAAATGTCTCCAAAATCCAACACGGTTTCCATATTCATGCCAAGACCAATTCGGCACATTTGGAAGCAGTTGATTACCCATCGGGGGAGGTAAGGCATTTCTTGGCATCGGTCGAATTATATTCCATAATTCAACATTGACCGTTGTCCAGACTATTATTTTTGAGCCATTTGGCCCTTTTAATTTAGGTCTATCTATTATTGCCTCGTACTTCAAGCGATCTGTTAGTA
>MDTG01052015.1_pt1 | contig 25501 bp, 27 predicted proteins | sample 811421 | NCBI WGS metagenome assembly MDTG01 (sample SAMN05326645, study PRJNA326480) | marine metagenome | isolation source: seawater | place: Pacific Ocean: South East | collected 2011 | reverse complement strand
CGATATTAGAAATAATATTAAAGCTATATTAATCGATGAGGACTACTCAGTTGATACAGCTTCAAATTCAGATGAATGCTTAGAATTAGTAAATAAAAAACATTATGATCTAGTTATTTTAGATGTCTGGCTAAATGACTCTAAGTTAGATGGTTTAGAGATCCTTAATAATATAAAAATTGTGAAACCATTAACTCCAATAATAATTATATCTGGACATGGAAATATTGAAATGGCAGTTAAAGCTATTAAAGAAGGTGCACAAGAATTTATAGAAAAACCTTTTACTACAGATAGACTTTTACTTTCTGTATCAAGATCCATAGAACTGAATGAAATTAAAAATGAAAATGAAATTCTAAAAGAAAAAAATATTTATGACTATGAGTTCATAGGAAAATCAAATGCAATGCTTAAAATTAAACAGTTAATAGAAAAAGTTTCATCAACATCTAGCAGAGTTCTAATATATGGAGATTCAGGTACAGGGAAAGATTTAGTAGCTAGAGAAATCCATAATAATTCAAATCAATCTGGTGGTCCATTTATCGTGATTAATGCTCCTATACTTGAGCCTAATGGAATAGAATCCGAACTGTTTGGTCATGAAGATGTTAATAATAATATTTCTGTTGGACTATTTGAAAAAGCAAATAATGGAACTCTTTTTATCGATGAGGTAGGTGAAATGCCTCTTCAAACTCAAGCTAAAATACTCAGATTTTTAACTGACCAATCATTTTCTAGAGTAGGAGGTAATCAACAAATAAGAGTTAATACTAGAGTAATATGTTCTTCAACACAAAATCTAAATGATCTGATAGATGAAGGTAATTTTAGAAAAGATCTTTATCATCGCTTAAATGTTGTGAGTATTAATTTACCAAATCTTTCAGATAGAATTGAGGATCTAGAATCATTAGTAGAATATTTTATCCAACGATATTCGAAATCAAATACATTAGTATCAAGTAATCTTATGTCTATGATAAAATCTAAATACATTAATTATGATTGGCCTGGAAATGTTCGTGAACTAAGGAACATTGTTGAACGTCATATTATTTTAGGAAATAAACTTGGCGAGATTCCAGATGATGATAATGGAAAAATAAGCGATGAATCAAAAAATGTAATATCAATGCCCTTAAAGAATGCAAGAAAGATTTTTGAAAAAAACTATTTGCAATCTCAAATAAAAAGATTTAATGGGAATATTTCAAAAACAGCAGTATTTATCGGAATGGAAAGGTCGGCTCTTCATAGAAAACTTAAACAATTAGGTATATATGAGGATGATAAATCATGAAAGTAATAGTTTGTGGGGCAGGTAAGGTAGGAACAAGCATAGCAAAGCATTTGGTTGATCAAGGAAATGAAGTTACAGTTGTAGACCAATCAAAAAAATTAATTGCTCAGATTAAAGAAAAACTTGATTTGAAAACAATAATTGGATCTGCATCATATCCATCTGTTCTTGAAAATGCAGGCTGCCGTGATGCAGATATGATTATCGCAGTAACCTTGCAGGATGAAATCAATATGGTTGCTTGTCAAATGGCACACACGTTTTTTAAGACTCCAAGAAAAATTGCAAGACTTAGATCTGAGGATTTTCTTAATCCTATATGGAGAGATCTTTATAATGCTGACAATATGCCAATTGATCTAATCATTAGTCCGGAATTGGAAGTGGCAAAATCCATTGAAAGACAGATAAAAACTCCAGGTGTTTATGATATCGTTCCTTTTTTTGATGGGCACGCTCAACTAATGAATATTAATATTCGTGAAAATTGTCCTTTAATCGATACAGATTTAAAAAGTATACACGAACTATTTCAAGAGGATGAAGACGCTAATAAAAATTTAAGAGCATCAATTATTGGAATATTTAGAAACGAAAAACTATTTATACCAAAGAAAAACGATGCACTGAATCTTAATGATACTATATTTTTATTAACTGATAACAAGCATGTCCATAGAGCAATGTCAGCATTTGGTTTAAATGAGGAACCTATTGATAAAATAATAATTATAGGTGGCGGTAATATAGGTTTTAACTTAGCCAAAGATCTTGAGGAGTCAGACTCTGATATATCTGTAACTATAGTTGAAAATAATGAGGATAGAGCTAATTTTATTGCAGATGGACTTAAAGAGGCGCTAATATTAAAAGGTGACGGACTTGATCAATCTATTTTAGATGAAGCGAATATTAGTAACGCTGATATGATTTTAGCTTTAACTAATGATGATGAAACTAATATAATTATAGCTGCTATCGCCAGAAAAAATAATTGTGAGTCTCTAATTCTAGTTAATAATTCTGAATACAATAATTTGAAAGATGTTTTAGGAATTGGTAGGGTAGTTGATCCAAGAATGATTACCGTCTCTAAAATTCTAAAGCATATTCATAGAGGTAAGATTGAATCGGTTTATTCAATAGGAAATAATCAAGCTGAAATTATTCATGCCCAGGCACTTAAAACGTCAAAATTAATTAATAAATCTATTAAAGAAAATGATTTACCAGATGGTACAAGAATTGGCTTGCTTCAGAGAGAGAGTAAAATTATTGTTCCTGATAAAGATACTGTTATAAAAGAAAATGATGAAATTATTATTTTAAGCTTATCTGATGCAATACATGATGCGGAAGAACTATTTCAAGTAAGAGGTGCTTTTTAATATGTCAAGGGTTGCATATGTAAACGGTAACTATTTAGATTTTAAAAAATCATTGGTTCACATTGAAGATAGAGGATTTCAATTTGCAGATGGTGTTTATGAGGTATTTAATGTTTCAGAATCGAAATTAGTTGATTACGATTTACATTTAAAAAGACTTTTTAGGTCATTAAGTGAATTAAAAATAAAATCTCCAATTTCAAAAAATACTTATATTTACCATATTAAAAATATAATAAAGAAAAATATTATAACAAATGGATTAATCTATTTACAGATTACTAGAGGTGTAGCCCCTAGAGACCATAAATTTCCAAAGCAACCAAAAAGTTCCATAGTTATTACAGGAAGACATTCTTCAGAGAATGAATATGAAAATAAATTTAAAAATGGAATTAAAGTCACAACACATGATGATATTAGATGGGGTAGATGTGACATAAAAACAGTATCTTTGTTGCCAAATGTCCTTGCTAAACAGGACGCACACATTAAAGGTGCATCAGAAGCTTGGCTTATTAACAAGGAAGGCTTCATTACAGAAGGCTGTGCTAGTAATGCTTGGATTCTTAGAAAAGATAATACTCTAATTACTCATCCATCAAACAATTCAATTTTAACAGGCATAACTCGTACATCGTTTATAAAAGGCTTAAAAAAACATTCAATCAAATTTAAAGAAATAAAATTTAGAGTCAAAGACATACGTAGCGCTAAAGAAGCATATGCTACAAGTGCAACACAACATGTAACGCCAGTTATAAAAGTTGATAAAATTAAAATTGGTAATGGTAAACCGGGTAAGTATGCATCTATTTTTCGTGATGCATATATGGAGGCTTTACAATTAAAATAAATAAACTCAAAAAACAGAGTTGCTATATAATTCATCCTAATATAGCAAATGATTCAAAATTAGCATCTAATGAAATGTTAGACGAAATATCAAACTTAGTCGTTAATTTAAATATAGAAGTTAAAGAAAAAAAAATAATAAAAATAAAAAAAATTTCACCTCCAACATTGATTGGAAAAGGTGCTTTAAACTCAATTAAAGAAATAATTAACTTTAATAAAATAAATTTATTAGTTTGCAATTGTTCATTAACACCTGCTCAACAAAAGAACTTAGAGAACTTTCTCAAAATTAAAGTTACTGATAGAGTAGGTATAATCATCGAAATATTTGCAAAAAGAGCATTATCAAATGAAGGTAAACTTCAAGTAGAATTAGCAGAATTAGTTTATAGAAAATCTAGATTAGTTAGAGCTTGGACACACCTAGAAAGACAAAGAGGTGGCACAACATTTATTGGAGGACCTGGAGAACTTCAAATTGAATTAGATAGAAGACTTATTCAGGAAAAAATTATAAATATTAAAAAAAGACTAAAAAAAGTTCAAAACAGAAGAGATATTCAAAGAAAATCAAGAAACAGAAATAATTTTAAAACTTTTGCATTAGTTGGTTACACTAATGCAGGAAAAACATTATTATTTAATAAGTTAACAAAAAGTCATCAAGCTAGTAAAGATATTCTCTTTCAGACATTGGATACAAAAATAAGCAGATTACATCTAAAGAATGGAACCAATGTTGGAATTATTGATACAGTTGGTTTTATCAATAATATTCCTACTCAACTAATAGAATCCTTTAAGGCAACATTAGAGGAGGTTCATTCCGCTGATTATCTAATAAATGTTGTTGATATAAATGACGAAAATTTAAAGGATAAAATTAAAGTTACAAAGAAAATTTTAAGAGATACAGGTGTTGAAGAAAATAAATTATCAAAAATGTTAACTGTATTTAATAAGATTGATATTAAGGAAATTGATAACTCAAACTTAAATGGAAAGAATTATGTAAGTGCATTAACTGGAGAAGGTTTAAGTGAATTAAAGATTTCGTTAAAAAGTTTAATTAATTAATTATTTCTTTAATAGTTATTTCTACAAGTCCTTTCTTAGCATAAAATTCTAAAAACTCATTATCTGAAGCTGTATCATATCTTAACTTTACCAAATCAGTATTTGTGTATAGATCTACTTTATCTTTTTTGTAACCACCAATTCTATCTTGTTGAGCTGAACATTCGATTATATTGTTAACTAAACTAACTTCTTTAAAAATTATATTATATCTTCTCTTTCCATCATAAACTTTAACCAAATCATTACATCTACTTGTTTTATTTATATCCAATAATCTTAAAAAAAGCGTAGCAGGGTCAATTGTATTGTTTTTTTGTTTATCAGATATAGGTGTCAATTTATTTTTATCAAAAGAAGGTTTAAAATATTCATTAACTAAATTCCCATCTTTATATTTAAGAACAACAGATTTATTTTTACCTTTTCTTGTATAATCATAAATATACTGTTCTGGATAATAATTATTTTGATTCTTAAAACCTTTAACTGATCCATTGCCATCTATTTCGTTAAAGTATTTAATTAAATCTAGAGTTTTAACTTTAAAATTTAAATCAAATTCATTTTTATTATTTTCTATCAAAGTTGTTGCAATATTAAGAACTGAGATCTTTGGGACTAGAGGCAATTTGGCATATAGGACAAATTCTCTTTTTTCTATTGAAGTATCTGCTAAGCTATAATTAATAAATAAAAATAAGCTACAGATGATCATTAATATTTTTTTCACATAATGAAAATACTTCATATTTCAAATTTTGTCCAAAAGCATGATGGGAGATTATACTGGAATCATTGTTTTAAAATTAATAATGGATTTATTAGAAACGGTCACAATGTGTTAAGTTTTAGTGATAGAGATATAGTTAGACAAGATCTAATAAATAAAATAAACAATAATAAAACTCTTAACGAAAGATTAATAAAGACATTTAAGAATTTTTTACCCGATATAGTTGTATTAGGGCATGCTGAAAAAATATATAATTCTACTTTAGCAAAATTTAAGCTTATTAACAAAGATATAAAAATCATCGAATGGAGTGTAGATAATTATTATTTAGACAATACTGAGAATAAGTTTAAAAAAAGATCTGATTATATTGACGCATTTTTTATTACTAATGCAGATGAAAACTTAAACTCATGTTTGACAAAAAATAATTCTATTTCCTTTTTCCCAAATATTTTTGATAAATCTATAGAGTCAAATAAAATTTTTGAACTAAATGATTACAAATTTGATATATTTTTTGCTTTAAGTTACGGAGTAGGGACTGGAAAAATTAGATCCAGTAAATCTGATTATGATCGCGAACCTTTTCTAGAATATATTATAAAAAATTATCCTGATATCAAAACTAATTTTTTTGGATATAAAGGAAGGCAACCAATTTGGGGAAATGATTTCGATAGGGAAATTTCTAAATCACCGATAAGTTTAAATTTAAGTAGAAAACCTAATATTAAGTATTATAGTTCTGATAGAATTTCTCAATATCTAGGAAATGGTTCTTGTATTTTTGTTGACATAAATTCAAAATTGAATGAACTATTCAGTAGTGAGGAAGTAGTTTTCTATGATTCAAATGACTTAGATGAGTTTGGAAAAAAAATAGATTTTTTTTCAAAGAATCATCTTGAAGCTAAAAAAATTGCAAAAAGTGGGTGGGAGAAGGGGCATAAAAATTTCAATGAGAAGATTGTTACAAATTATTTTCTCGATATAGCATTAAATAATCAACCTACATTTGAATATAGCTGGCCTATACACATATATAAAAAATAAATGCCCACATTAGTTGTAGGCATTTATTTAAATATAGAATTTAGTTTTGCTTTGGTACCCAAATAATAGCCATATACATGATAGCTATATAAGCCAAAAATGCTATTCCTAGCGGATCAGGTGTTCCAGGTACTGTAGTAGTACCTACGTAATCTATAAAACCTTCTGCGACTTCAGAAATAGGTGCTCCAGATGATTTTAATTCATCGAGCGTAAAGGCTGTTATAACATAACCAGCAAAACCCTCGGCCCACATTGTCCAAGCGCCAAGAACAGTGCCTAAACAAAAAATTGTAGACATAATCTTAGCGCTCATGGTTGTAGGTTCACCGCTAACAGGTGCTCTTGTACCTGAGGCAACTCTAAAGCCTAGCCAAATAAATATTGCACTTGCTACAATCAATAGACCTGTACCTATTCTTCCAGAATTGAATAATTGCCAAATTTGATATTCTTCAGGACTCATATAATCTCCTTTAGTTATTTGTTACTTGTATTTTTAGGAGGGTAGTAATTTATATATTTTTATGTAAGCTTAATAATTAACTATATATTTAATACTATTGATTAATTCGTATAATATATATTATGTAAAATAAAATATATATATAAAAATCAATTAATTAATACAATTATGTAATAAATAACTTTAATTTGTAATATAAAGTTCAATATTAACAATAATTTATATTATAAACTTAAATAAAAGCATTAAATAAAAATGAAAATACTAATAATCAGAAATGATCGAGTTGGCGATCTGATATCTGCAAGCCTAATAATACCAATGTTAAGACATGTATTTGGTAAGAAATTAACCAAAATTGATCTTATTTGTAGCAATTATGGCTTCAATTATGCTGCAAAAGTAAAATCGGATTTTTCAAATATCTTTATCAATGAAAGAAGGCTGTCCCCTTTCAATGATTTGAAATTATTGAAAGAAATAAGAAGAAAATCCTACGATATCAGCATTACCTTAAGTCCAAACAATAAGTCATTTCTTTTAAACATATTGTCAAAATCTAAATTAAAAGCTTCGATTAGATTAATAAAAAATAAGCTAGATAGTAAGCCTTCAAAATTTTTATCTAAACACATTGATATCTTTATGGATGTTGAAAATGATAAGAATTATCATAAATTAACATGGTCAGATTTTTATTCAAAATTATGCAAAGATATACATAAATCAGCTTTAAAGAAGGAATTTAGAAGCAAATCTATGTTTCCTTCAAATTATTTAAAGCCAAAAATTAATTATACATTAAATAAAAGAAAGATAAGTAATTTTATAATTTTTCACATTGACGAAAAATGGTCAAAATCTAAAATTAAGATTAAATTTTTAGCTACTATAGTTCTAAATATTTCTAAAATAAAAAAAGTATTAATCACGACAAATTTTGATAAAACCAAATTTAATAATGAATTAAATACAATTCTTGGATTTAAATATACTGATAGGATTATTAATAAATCGACCATCTCTAACAAATTGTTTTTGTTAAATATGATTAAAAGGGATAAATCTACAACTTATTTAGACAAGTTAATACAGTGTATATCTTTATCAAAATGTGTAATTCAAGTCCATGGAGGAATTGGACACTATGCTGGATCATTTAATAGAAATATAATTAATTTAAAAATTAAAAATGAAAACTTACAAAAATTATACAAAATCCAAACTAAGGGGTTATATGCTGACTTATATTTAAATAACTCTCAAAGATTCAAAAAATCAATCACAAACTTTGTAAAAAAAATTAACTAGATTCTAACTTAGCTTTATTAAAAAGTTTAAAGAAATTATTAGATGTGGTGTCTGATAAATAATTTACATCTAAATCTAATAGCTTTGATAGATATTCTACAGTGTGCTTTATAAAAGCAGGTTCATTTGTTTTCCCCCTCATAGGAACAGGGGCAAGAAATGGAGAATCTGTTTCAACAAGAATTTTATCCAATGGGTAATTCATAACTACATCTCTTAAATTTTGTGCGTTTGGGAATGTTACTATTCCACTTATAGATATATAAAAGCTTAGAGATTTAACAAAATCTGCAAATTTTTTAGATCCGGTAAAGCAATGAATAACGCCACTAAATTCCTTTTCTTTGTATCTTTTTTCTAGTATTTGAGTCATATCATTTTCAGCATCGCGCATATGGATAATAATTGGGATATTATTTTCTTGAGCGATATCAATATGTTTTTCTAAATTCTCTAGTTGCTCACTTTTTTTACTATTATTATAATAATAATCTAGTCCAGTCTCCCCTACGCCTACTACTTTTGGTTTTTTTACTAGTTCATTCATTAATTGATAATTTGACTCGTTGATTAAAGATGCAGAATGCGGATGAATTCCAATTGATGCAAAAACATTCATATATTCATTTGAAATATCAATATTTTTTTCAAATTCTTCTGGACACGTTGATATATTTAAAAGAAATTGTACGTCGTTTAATTTTGCATGTGAAATAATATCTGGGACTATTTTTTCAGTTTTTGAATGCAATAAATGGCAATGACTGTCAATAATCATTTTTATTCGATTCTTGGAAAAATTTGAGACAATGAATTAATTTTTAAATTATCAACTTTGTAACTACTGATTGCATCAAATGTAGTTTCTGCTATCTCGATATTAAGCATGTCTAATATTTTTTTACTTGTGTCAGGCATGATTGGATATATAAATATAGCAATTCTTTTAATTAATTCACTCGTTGTGTTTAATACTGCTTTGAATTTCTCAATATCCCTCTTTAGCAATTCCCAGGGTTTTTGATCATTAAAATATTTATTTGTATCATTAATAAGATCCCATACTAATTTAATATATTCATTTATTTTTTGATCATTCATCAAGATAATTGATTCATTAATTATATTATTAGATCTTTCAATTAAATCATTTTCTATTTCACTTCTACCCTCTTTAACTGGTATAACTCCATCAAGATTTTTATGTATCATTGACAAGGATCTTTGACATAAATTTCCTAAGTCATTTGCTAGATCACTATTAATTCTGGTTTTTAATGCTTTTATTGAAAAATCACCATCATTCCCAAAAGGTACCTCTCTTAAAATAAAATATCTAAACTGATCTAGACCATACTCAGAGATAATTTCAATTGGATCAATAACATTTCCTAGAGATTTTGATATTTTATTACCCTCATTAGTCCACCAACCATGGGCAAATATTCTTTTCGGTAATTCTAAATTAGCGGCCATTAGGAAAGCTGGCCAATACACTGCATGATGCCTCAATATATCTTTTCCAACTATGTGAGTTGTTTCTGACCAAAAACTACTTAAATCATTATTTTTATTACTTAAGTACCCTACTCCATTTGGATAACATGTTAATGCATCTAACCATACATACATAATATGATCAGGATCGTTTGGCGTCTCAATTCCCCAATTAAATGAAGTTCTTGAGACAGATAAGTCCCTTAACCCACCTTCGACAAAACTTATTACTTCATTTCTTTTAGATTCAGGTTTTATAAAATCAGTATTCTTATATAAATTTAAGAGCTTTTCACTCCATTCTGAAAGTTTAAAAAAATATGATTTTTCAGTTATCCAATCGACTGGTCCTCCTGTCGGTGTTTTAAGATTCCCGTCATCTTCTTTAATTAAATCTTTTTCATTATAGAAAGTTTCATCATTAATTGAGTACCAACCTTCATATTTATCTAGATATATTTGACCATTTGTCTGCAACTTATCCCATAGATTTTGAGCACCTTCCTTGTGTCTTTTTTCTGTTGTTCTAATAAAATCATTGTTAGATAAATTTAATCTTTTCGTTAAATCCTCAAAGACCTTCGAATTTTTATCACATAACTCAATAGGTTTAATTTTTAATTTATCAGCTGCCTTTTGTATTTTAAGCCCATGTTCATCTGTTCCCGTCTGAAATCGAACATCAAAACCCTCCATCTTCTTGAATCTAGCAATACAATCTGTGGCAACAGAGGTATATGCATGTCCAATATGTGGGATATCATTTACATAATATATTGGGGTTGTTATATAGTATTTTTTAGCCATTTTTTAACAAATAGAAATATGCAATAATTGCATGATCAAAATTTAAATTAAAAGTTAAGTACTTACTTTTAATTTTTAAAATTGCATAATAATTTTTTACTAATCTATCTAATAAGTACTTATTATTATCAGAACAAGCTTTAATTGATAATTTATTAATTTTAAAAGCAATAAACTTAAGAAATGTTTCCATTTCATCGTTATTATTGATATTGCTTCTTACAAAGTTAATATAATGATTTGCTGTATTTGGTTTAATATTTTTTGGTTCAATCAGTATATTTTCAAGGTGTTCCTCCATCTCCCTAAAATTATAGTCAAGATATTTTCTTGAAAAATCAAAAGAACCTTTTGAAAGGGTAAATAATTTCTCTATTTCTTCATTTTGTAAATGAAAATATTCATTTTTCATTAATTTAAAAAAATCATTCTTATTTGTGGATTTAAATTTAATAATTTGCGAACGTGATTTTATTGTTGGAATAAGGTACTTCTGATTGTGGTTGATAATAATAAAATGAGAATTTAAATTTGGCTCTTCAATTATCTTTAATAAAGAATTAATAGCATCATTAGATAAATCGTCAATAGAGTTAATGATACATACTCTTTTTTGACTATTACCATCTTTAGTGGCAAAAAAATCATGTATATAAGATAAATCTTCTCTATAGATTTTATTTTTAAATCTTTTTTTATCTTCAAGCCATATCTTTTCAATTAGTAATAAATATGAGGAGTTGTAATTTTGACATTGCTTTAAAGATTCCTTTGCACTATCAGAGGTTTGATTTATTTCACCATTAACTAAACATGATGCCATTTTCATAGCTGTATCCTTTAAACCTACACCTTTGTCTCCAACAAGAATTAATGAGTTTGGCATATTATTATTTAGTAAATATCTAGATAATCTATTTATCTCCCTATCCTGTTCGACTAAAATATTATTATTAATTTCCATTATTATTTTTTTATTTCTTTTTGAATTATAGACCAAATTATTTCTGAAATATCCCTTTTATCAAGTGAAGCATCTATTATCTTAATTCTTTTTTTATTCTTTTTTGCTATATCTAAATAGGCATTTCTAATTTTCTTATGATAACTTAATGGCATATTTTCATATCTTAGTTCATTATTAGGCCTCTTTTTTGAACGACTTAAGCCAATCTTTGGATCTATATCCAGCAAAAAAGTTAATGCAGGTTTTAAGTTATTAATTAGAGATTTATTAAGTTTTCTTATTATATCAAAACTTACGTTTCTACCGTAACCTTGATAAGCAAGAGTAGAATCAGAGAATCTGTCACATATTACCCATTTATTTTTTTTTAAATTTGGTAAAATTATTTTTTCTACGTGATCTTTTCGTGCCGTAAAATTTAACAATACTTCAGTTATGCCCGACCATTTACCTGATTTTCCCCTTACTAATAAATTTCTAATTAGCTCAGCTTCTCTAGTCCCACCCGGTTCTCTTGTTATTATTACCTTATATTTCTTTGAAAGTTTTTTCTCTAATAACCTTATTTGCGTAGATTTTCCTGAACCTTCGCCACCTTCAAATGTTATAAATCTTTTGTTGAGCACTCAAATTATGCAAATAAACTTAAAATAAAATTATAGATCATATTTATAAATCTCATAATAATATTAGTTTGATTTACGTCATTTGTTGATTTTAAATTAAAATATATAGTTTCTTCTTTTGGAATTGTGACCTCTAATTGAGCGACAATTTCTCCCATTTTAACAGGAGCTTTCACCTCGAGAGGCAAGATTTTATAATTTATAGCGTCTTTTTTTGACTTAGCGACCGTTACTAATATATCATCCGTAGCCGATACACTTGACTCAACCTTGTTAGAGCCTTGAATTTTAACGAATCCAACTTCAGTATCTTTTTCAAATAGCTTGATATTATCAAATTCTCTAAAAGCCCAGGTTATTAGTCTTGATGATCCTTGTGATCTTTTTTGTTTCGTTTCAAATCCATTAGTTACAGAAATTATTCGTCTTTTATCATCTATTGCAGAAGCCGCTAATCCATAACCAGACTTACTTAAGTGGCCAGTTTTTAAGCCGTCTACTCCCATATTTTTATATAAAAGAGGATTTCGATTTTTTTGTTTAATACCAGACCATTCAAATTCAGTTTCACTAAATAAGTGGTAATGCTTTGGAAAGTTATTAATTAAATATTGGGATAGAATAGCTATATCATGAGCTGTTGAATAGTTTTTTGGATCATGCATACCAGTAGAGTTAGTAAAATTTGTATTTTTAAGGCCTATATCAATAGCCTTTTCAGTCATCATTTGTGCAAAGGCATTCTCAGTTCCAGCAATATTTTCAGCTATAACTATGCAAGCATCATTACCAGATTGAACAATTATACCCCTGAGCAAATCTTCAACTCTAATCTCCTTATCGACCTCAACAAACATTGAAGATCCCTCCCTTTCCTTCCAAGCTCTCTCACTTACTAAAAATTTATCATCAAGTGTTAAAGTACCATTTTCAAGTTTCTCAAAAACAATCAGAGTTGTCATAATTTTTGTCATCGATGCTGGATATGTTTTTTTATCTTTTTCTTTCTCAAATAGCACTGTGCCTGTATGAGCATCAATCACAACGGCGACCTCAGCATCAGTATCTATATATGAAGCAAACGAAGGCTTTGTTACTAACAATAAAAAAATTAAAATTTTTATAACTATTTTCATGCTTAACTATCTTTTATATTATAAATATAGATAAATCCTCATATTTATCAAATGTGTCATCATTAAGGATTCGTAATAAATTTTCTATATCTTTAAAGGGTCCAATGACGACCATATATCTCTTTTCTCCTGTGCTACCCAGATGCTCGATTATGCCTGTAGGATGATTAGCATTAATTTTTTGAACTATGTCCTGAGCATTTTTTAAAAAACTGAATGAAGCTAATTTAATGAAAATTTGTTCATATTTATAATTATCTAATACTTGAAATCCATCTAAAGAAATGTCGACTTGATCATTATCGTTATTAACTTGCAAATCAGGTAATTTATCATCTATGTTTCCTATAGTTACAGACGATATTGGAGCTTCAATTACTTTTTTCTCTTCATCGTAAGTATAGGCTTCATTAAGAATAAATGTTTCATTTTGCTTAATTAGTGTGATTTTGACTAAATCTCCTTGCTCATCAAGCATTAATTTATCAAATGTGCCTGTTGATAGATTAACTACATTTGTGTTAGAAAAAGCCCCTCTATGATTAATCCTCACTCTAATCGAATATCCATTAGACATATTAGTAACTCTAACTATTGATGGAAGTGGAAGACTTCTGTGTGAACCCATCAAAATCTCATCATGGTATATTTCTCCATTTCTAGTTTTATCACCCGTATTTAGATCCTTTAAGATATGTGCAATTCCTATTTCCTCTAGATAATCGTAGTCTTGAGGGTAAAACCATTTTCCATCAATTTGATATGGTTTCTCTATAAGTTTTGAAGATATAGTCCCAGCTGTTTTTCTATCTGATTTTTCAATTATTTCTTCAATTGCGATAGGAATGACAGGCGCAAAGGTGCAATTTGATAAAAATAAAAATAAAAATATTATTCTAAACATTAATAATATTCAATCATATCAGATAGTTTGCCTACTGATATTCCAAAAAATAATGATCTATTCCATTTCATTATTGTCTTAAAGTTATCATAGACTAAAAATTTTCTACCATTTTCACCTTCAGGATAAACTAAATAAGCATCTAAGTTTATATCTGGTAAACTTGAGCCATCAACATTTATAACTCCCAACTTTGACCACTCAGGAATCTTCTTACTGATCTCAATTGATTTAGCTGAGGTTGTAATTAAATCTGAGTCAATTTCATTAATTACAATAACTTCTCTTCCCCAAGTTTGATCTGAATTCCATCCAGAACTTGATAAGTAGTTTGCAGTAGATGCAAAAACATCTGATTGAGTGTTCCAAATATCTTTCATAGAGTCTTTATTAAAATCTGTTGCATATTGTAGAAAACTAGATGGCATAAATTGATTTTGACCCATAGCTCCTGCCCAAGAGCCCATCATATTATTTGCATCTATATGGCCCTCATCAATTATAGTTAATGCATTGATCAATTCATCTGTAAAAAAATCCCTTCTTCTTAAATCATGCGATAATGTAGAAAGAGATCTGATTACATTAAAGGAACCCGTAAATTTTCCAAAACTTGTTTCAATGCCCCATAATGCAAGTATAAATCGGGGTTGAACATTAAACTCTGTTGAAATTTGATTCAATAAAACACTGTGCTCATCATAATAGTTTTTACCTCTATTCATCCTCCCTTTTGTAACGGTATTGTTTAGGTATTCATCCAATGATAGAGTGAACTCAGGTTGCTTTCTATCTAGTTCAATCACTCTTTCATTCCTTTCTATATTTTCAAATGATGAGGTTAGGGTTTTATCTGATATACCCTTATCTTTAGCGATTTGTTTAATATGAATTATCCATTCATCAAAAGAAACATCTTCTTCATCAGCTTGCAAAATTGATAAATTAAAGATATTTATAGTCAATATAAGTATTTGAATGTATAGGATTTTTCTAAACATTTTTAGATAATAGAATATGACAGAAATAAAATCACTAATTGATTTAATCGGTAATACCCCATTAGTTCAAGTTAAAACACTTGATACGGGCAAATGTAATTTATTTTTAAAGATGGAGAATATGAATCCTGGGTCGTCTATTAAAGATAGAGTTGCCCTAAAGATAATAGAAGATGCTGAAAAATCTGGTGAATTAAAGAAAAATTCAACCATTGTAGAGGCTACTGCAGGTAATACAGGCCTTGGTATCGCACTAATAGCTAAACTTAAAGGCTATAAAGCAAAAGTTGTTATTTTAGATAAAATGAATGAAAATAAAGTTTTTCATTTGCAGGCATTGGGTGCTGAAGTATTTAAAGCTAGAAGTGATGTGGGGCCGGATAGCAAGGAACATTATGTCAATGTAGCGAAAAGAATATGCGCTGAGACCCCTAATTCTTATATGGCTGGACAATTTACTAATCCTTCTAATCCGTCAGCTCATGAACTCACCACTGGACCAGAAATATATAAACAGCTAGATGGCAAAGTAGATGCAGTTGTATGCGGTGTGGGCACTGGTGGAACAATTTCTGGACTCGGTAAATATTTTGAAAAAAAATCACCTCACACTGAAATGATACTAGCAGATCCCAAAGGGTCAATTGTTAAAGATACTGTAGAAAAAAATACAATTAAAGATGCAGATTACTCGTGGCTTGTTGAAGGAATTGGGGAAGATTTTATTCCTGATACATTAGAAATTAAATACATTAAACAAGCTTATGAAATATCAAATGAAGAGGCATTTAAAACAATAAAAATACTAGCGTTTAATGAAGGTATACTTGCAGGTTCATCATCTGGAACATTAATCTCTGCAGCCCTTAAATACTGCAAAGAACAAAAAGAACCTAAAAATGTTGTAACATTTGTTTGCGATAATGGTGAAAAATATCTAAATACTGCTTATAATAATATATGGCTAAAAGAAAAAAACCTAATATAAAAATGCATCCTGATACTCAGGCTGTGCACGCAGGGATAAAATCAGATCCTCTTACTGGCGCTGTAATGACTCCTATTTATGCTACTTCAACATATGCGCATAAATCACCTGGAGAGCATTATGGATATGAATATTCAAGATCTCAAAATCCGACACGTGAAGTTTTAGAAAATTCATTAGCTGAATTAGAAGGTGGGAAGAAAGCTTTTGCTTTCGCTTCAGGAGTAGCAGCGCAGTCAGCAATTTTAGAAATACTTAAGCCTGGAGATCATGTTATTGCTTTTGATGATCTTTATGGCGGCACCTTTAGATTGTTTAATGAAGTGAAAGTGAAATCATCCAATATTTCTGTTACATATGTGGATTTAAACAAAAATTTTAATAAAGAAATTAAGAAAAACACTAGAATGATTTGGATTGAATCACCTACTAATCCATTACTAAAAATCACTGATTTAAAAAGAATTGCAAGAATTGCCAAAAAAAATAATCTAATTACGGTTTGTGACAATACGTTTGCCACACCATTTAATCAGAAACCTTTGAGTTTTGGGATAGATATCGTTAACCATTCACTCACGAAATATATAAATGGACATTCAGATGTAATCGGAGGATGCGTAATAATAGGAAAAAATAAAACAATTGAAAATAAGATTTCTTTAATACAAAATTCAATTGGAGCTGTTCCTAGTGCCTTTGATTGCTTTCTAATATTAAGAGGAATTAAAACTCTTAGTCTGAGAATGAAAAAGCATAACGAGAATGGTTTAAAAATAGCAAGATTTTTAAAGCAACATAAGAAAGTAATTAAAGTCACATACCCTGGACTACCTAATCATCCACAAATGATTATTGCAAAAAAGCAAATGAGTGGTTTTGGAGGAATAATTTCATTCCTTTTTGATGGAAATTCAAATCAAATTAAATCTTTTATGAAAAAACTTAAGCTATTCACCATTGCTGAGAGTCTTGGTGGGGTTGAAAGTCTAATTGAATCCCCTGCACTTATGACACACGCCTATTTAAATCAATCAGATAAAAATGAAAATATACCTAAAAATTTGATTAGAATATCTGCTGGTATTGAGAATTCTGATGACTTAATAGATGACCTTAAGCAAGCATTAAAATAATTAGTTAACTATACTTAATATAGCATTACTAATTGAAGATAGTCTTGATTCTAAATTATCAGAACGACTTGTTATTACAACTGGGATTTTTCCTCCAACAATAAATCCACCTGCAGTCGCATTCATAAAGTTAACCATAATTTTTACAATAGCGTTGCCAGTTTCAATATTAGGAACAATAATCACATTTGCATTTCCTGCAACTGGGTTAGATATGCCTTTTATTTGAGCTGCATCCTTTGATACGGCGTTATCAAAGGCCAATGGACCAAAAATTTTTAGATTCGGATAAATTTTCTTTGACCAATCTAATAATTTACTTGCATCAGATGAACTTTCCATCTGATCCAATATTTCTTCCGTAGCTGATAAAATTGCTATTTTTGGATCAAAGTCTTTTATTTTGATTAAAAAATTAACAACATTAGTGATTATTGATTTTTTAGTTTCCAATGATGGTTTTATATTTAAGGCACCGTCAGAAATAATAATGGGATCACGCTTATCATTTTGAAACGTTATAAACCAGATATGACTTAACCTCTCTCCTTTTAATCTTAATGAATGTTCAGATTTTATATACTCACTCATTAAAACGTCTGTATGCATATGGCCCTTAATTATAAGTGAGGCTTCATTTTTTTTAACCATCTGACAGCTGATTAGAGCAGACTCACTCTCATTTGAAGCTTCCACAATTTTAAGATCAGAGATATCCCAGTCTAATTTTTCTAAGATTGGCTTAATCAAATCAATTCTTCCAACTAGTATCGGTTTAATTAAATTATTTTCTGTAGCTACTTTTATTGAATCTATAGTGATTTCATTAGTTGCATTTGCTACAACGGCATTTATTGGTATAATTTTTTTAATTAAATCAATATTTTGTATCATTTTATTAAATCAATTTGTTAATATAGTTAGTAATTTACTTTAAAATTAACTCATAAATTACTGAATATATTATATATTTTTAAAATAACTCCATAATATATTCACTACTATTAATAATAGTATCAAAAAAGAGACTCCATAGAATATCAGGGATAAGTCTTGGAATAAGGAAATTATAAACTCAAGCACTCTATCCAACTATAATTGTTATTGCCCAATAAAGTAGAAAAAAGAATGCTATTGTTACCATTGAGCCTATAATCCAATCTAACATTACTTAAAATAACATATAATTTGAAGTATTTAAACGATCATGAGTAGAGAATTTGATTTAATTATATTTGGAGCCAGTGGATTTACTGGGCAAATAGCTGTTAAATATCTTGATGAAAACTACCCTACTCTGAACTGGGCTATTTCAGGAAGAAACTTTGATAAATTAACAAAAATTAGTAATAGAACTAAAAAGAAGCCCAAAATATTTTTAGCTGACAGTGAGGACAAAAATTCACTTGCTGAAATTGCAAAAAAAACAAACGTTATAGCATCTCTTGCTGGTCCGTTTAATAAGTATAGTGATAACCTTGTCCATGAATGTATAAATCAAGGAACTCATTATCTTGATATAACTGGTGAAAATCTTTGGGTAAGAGATCTTATAGATAGATATCATTCTAAGGCTCAGGAAATGGGTGTATTAATTATACCCTCATGTGGATATGACTCAATTCCATCTGATATGGGTGCTTATTTTTGCAAAAAATCCCTTAATCAACCAATTCTATCTATCGACGGATATCATACTGGCAATGGTGGTATTAGCGGTGGGACCACAGAAACAGGTTTTACAATGAATGATTATAAAACTAAACACAAAATGGCAAACCCATTTCTTTTAAATCCAGATTATGAGCCAACAAAACTTCAAAAAAATAAGAGTAAAGATACTTTTTCTATAAAAAAAATAAATAGCATAGGGGTGTGGTCATCGCCTTTTGTAATGTCAATAGCAAATACAAGGGTAGTTAGAAGAAGTGCGAGTCTTTTAGAGAAAAGACAACAGGGATATGGATCTAACTTTGTTTATAATGAGTATATGATGACTAAGAAATTTATATCTGCTTTATTAATTACATCTGGATTAGCTATTTTAAGTATGATTATGTTTTCTCCATTAAGAAAAATCTTTAGACCATTATTCCCTACTCCCGGAACTGGCCCTAATACCGAAGTTCAAAATAAAGGGTGGTTTGAGAGTATATTTATAGTTAAAAATGAAAATAGTGAAAAATTTAAATTTAGAGTATTTGGAGAGGGTGATCCTGGGTACAAAAGTACTGCAAAATTTATATGTGAGTCAGCACTGTCAGTCTGTTTGGAGAAAAATAAATTTGATAAAAATGTAAATGGTGGTGTTTTAACAACCGCATCCGCTTTAGGTGACGTTCTAATTGAACGATTAAAAAAATCAGGCGTTTTGTTTGAAGGGCCCGAAAAATTGATTTAAAAACTTAGGCAATCATTAAAAGTTTGCAAAACAATCATTGAATCATCAACTATTTTTTCTTTTATTTTTTTATTAATCAATATTTCAGTATCACCCTTCAAAACATTATTACTAATAAAAATTGAGTTACTTTCTTTTCTAAGTAGCTTTTTTTTAACTAGTTGATGGACTGTTCTTCTTGTAGTTTCTCTTGGTATTAAAGTCGCACTAGAAATCGAATTAATATTTGTTGGTAGAAGAATATTATTATAAAAATCAGTGTCTTTACGATAGTCATAAAAACTTTTTTTATTGTCCTTAAAATATAATGATGATGAAAGAACGCATAATTCAAAGAATGATAAATTTGAATTCTTTTGAAAAACTAGTGCTCTATACCAAAAATAATTTAAATTTATTATTATTTTAATATAATTAGATTTTGAAATATTATTTATAGGACTAGGATTAAAGTATACTTTATTCTTAATAAATTCTAAATTGTTAAGATTTGAAATTATAGATTTCCAGCTGTTAATCATACTATTAGCAATCTGAAAATGTGTTTTTTTAAATAAATTTGAATTCATTAATAAATTTATATCCGTAATAAGACCTCTCTCTTTACTTTTAATCATTATTCCAGAATCAATCCAAGGTTTGCAGTGTCTTCGTATTGTTTCTATAGGTATATTAAAAGCTTTTGAAAGAGACGAATATGTACATTTTTTATTATATAGTGAGGGCATTAGCTCGTCTTTCATGTAAAACTTAAAAGGTAAATTCAATTCTAATATTTGAGAATGGTATTGAGAGGATATATTTAGATATTCATAAAGCAGTGTGTTAATCATAACAAAAGATTGAGGTCCAACTGTTCTTACATCCACCCTAGCACCAAAGCTTTTTTCAATTTCATAACCCATACTTCCCAAATTGTGAAAAAGGTTACTAAAATTAGCCAAATGACTAAGAGTAAAGCTGTGGAAATTAATTTTTTTTAAGGACATTATATTGTCCTTCAAATGGTCTATATTTAGCTCTTTTTTCATTAATGCTGATATTATACCCAAAATGAGAAATAATCCAAATATTTCTTATTTTGGGTATTTTTATATTTTACTTAACTAATTAATTAATAAAAAATATTTTAAAAGCCCAATGGCAGATTAGGGATTTATTCCCTATCTGTCATAATTTAGCTTTAGATAATAATTGGCTTGATCAAAGATATGGTGTTAAATGAAGATGATAGGATGTTTATTTTAAATCCTTCCAGGGATAGTGAAAGTGATAAATATAAAATGGATAATGAACTCATTTCAAAAATAGAAGAATTAACGAAAATAAGAAAATCAATTTCACTTGATTTAAAACATATCGCTTCTGCGACAAAAATTTCAACTAATCATTTAAAAAATATTGAAAATCTAAAGTTTGATAAGCTGCCACCATTTCCAATGCGTCACTCCTTTATTGACCAATATTGTCACATAATCGAAAAAGCAAAAAAGAAATTCTGACTACCCCCTATTTAAAGGATATATTCTTCCTAGCAATTTATTATAAATTAATGCAAAAATAACTATTACGATTGCACCAATTGCAACAGTAAATATTATAAAACTTAGATCTTTTGATCCCATTATTACTATTATTGGATTAGCTCCGGCAGGTGGGTGAACTGTATTAGTAACAATCATTATAAAAATAGCAAGACCGACACCAGCTCCAATCGAGTAAAAAGAATCCCCTAGCAAAAGGAGAGTTATTAAACCTGATAATGATGATAATATATGGCCAAATATTACATTTTTGGGATGAGCTAAAGGGCTTTCATGGGCAGACATCACTAAAACCATACTTGCACCGAATGGTGGTATTAACCAAATCATGTTATCAATTGAATTATCTAAAAAAGATAAACAGCTAATTAATATAAAGCCACCTAAGGCAGCTAAAAATGCATTGATTAGAGTCTCTTTTTTAATTATCTTCATAGAGGGTTATGATTAAACTATATTTAACAACATTATTCTATTTTTTAATTATTGATACAATTGGAATACAATCTTTCGTATTGAAATTATACAATAAAAATCTCCCATCAAATTTAAAAATTAATTTTGATATAACTTCAGCAATTTTATTTTATTTAATTTTTGTGTTTGGATTAGTATATTTTGTAATATCTCCATTAAAAAACCTAAATCTTAGTAATGCAATAATTCCATCTATGGTTTATGGATTTATTACATATTCCACATACGCTTTGACTGTTAAAGCTGTATTCAATGTGTTTAATTGGGAAATAGTAATTTCTGATATTGCTTGGGGAACAGTTCTTTGCTTAATTGTTTCGTTGTTAACTATCTATAGCGTAAGTAAAATAAGTTTTTTAAACTAGTAATTTTGATGTAAACATGTCAAAAATGGTTAAATTTCAGAATTTAATAGACTGGAGAGATGGCTGAGTGGTTGAAAGCATCGGTCTTGAAAACCGACGAGGAGGAAACTCTTCCGGGGGTTCGAATCCCTCTCTCTCCGCCATAAAAAATATATGAATTTAATTATTGCTTACTTATTTCTTGCTTTTGCTGTCGTCGTCGGAACAGCATCAAATAGTTTTGCTAAATCTGCTGAAGGATTTACCCTAATTATCCCATCAGTTTTAAGCGCTGTTACAATAATTCTTTGCATGTATGCACTTTCAAATGTAATGAAAGTTATCCCTATAGGTATAACTTATGCCTCATTTGCCGGTATGTGTATAATTGCTACTACTGCTGTGGGAATTATAAAGTATAATCAAATTCCAAACTTATACACAACTATTGGGTTAATATTGATTATTGCAGGAGTTATAATTGTAAATTTATTTGCAATTGATAATTAATACTATGATTATAAAAATTTAATATATTTATGATTTATGTATATTAAAAAAATAAGGTTAATAAAAAACATTTGCGAAGATAGAAAATTTAGAATTTCAGTTGCAGAATCTTGTACTGGGGGGCTGCTTTCTTCACTGTTTACTCAAATATCCGGGGCATCATCATTTTTTGACAGTGGATATGTAGTTTATTCAAACAAATCTAAAATTAATCTACTAAATGTTCCATCTAGAATTATTAATAAATATGGAGCTGTAAGTAAAAATACCTCAACAAAAATGGCAGAGTTGCTATTTAAAAAGACCAAATCTGATATAATTGTTTCAATTACAGGTGTAGCTGGACCAGACGGCGGAACAAAGAAAAATCCTGTAGGAACTGTTTATTTTACATTTGGATTTAAAATAAAGAAAAAAATACTTTATGAAACAATTTGTAAGAAATTTAAAAATGATGGAAGATTAAATATTCAAAAGAAAAGTGCTTTATTTGCTATCAACCAGATTCTAAAAAAAATTAATTAATAAATATCTTCTGCTCTTTGATGGAATGAATCTACCATTTTTTGGAAAGCTTTATCAAAAAATTTGGTTATAAGAACATCAAACACCTTAATATTTAATTCAAAGTTGATTGAAAAAATTATTTTTGAAGTAGTAGATGAAATTTCTTCAAATCTCCATTCATTTTCAAGATAATTAAAAGGTCCTTCAAGATGATTCACCTTTATGAAGTTTTTATTGATATCCATAACAACATTACTTCTATAGGTGTAGTTAAACTGACCATACCCAATCTCTAGATCTGCAATTACAATAGATGCATTATCTTTGATTTCTCTATTTATAATTGTAGATTTATTGCACCATGGTAAAAATTCACTGTATTTATCAATATCAGCAACTAAATCAAACATTTGTTCTTTTGTAAAAGACACTATTTTTTCTTCATTCTGATTAGGCATTATGTGTAAAGTGACTTTATTATTTCGTACTCTTTTTCAGATTTGTAAGATGATCTAGAAAATGGTGAGGAACTTACAGCTCTGAACCCAATGCTTATTGCAAAGTGTTCAAGAAAAGAAAAATAATCTTGATCATGATAATGTACAACTGGATAATGACTCAATGATGGCCTTAAATATTGTCCAATTGTTAAAAAATCAACGTCAGAAGACCTAAGATCATTTAATAAATCTTTAATTTCAGCAGTGCTTTCTCCTAATCCAACCATAATGCCTGATTTAGTAAGCACATTTTTTTTAATTTTTTTAATTGATTTTAAAAGTGATAATGAATGAGAATAGCTTGCGCCGGGCCTAACATCTTTATAAAGATTTTTTACAGTTTCTAAATTGTGATTAAAAACATTAATCTCAGATCTTGCTATGATTTCTAAATAATTCTTTTTATCTTTAAAATCAGGAGTTAAAATCTCAATTGATACATGAGGAGAAAGATTTTTAATCATTTTGATAGTTTTATAAAAATGATTTGCTCCACCATCCATTAAGTCGTCTCTATCTACGGAAGTAATTACTACATGATTGAGTTTTAAATCTTTTACAGCTCTAGCTACTCTTAAAGGTTCTGTTTCATCTACGGATTGAGGTTTCCCAGTTTGAATATTGCAGAAACTACATGAACGAGTACATACATCCCCTAATATCATGAAAGTTGCATGTTTTTTGCTCCAACATTCGCTTAAGTTCGGACATAAAGCTTCTTCACAAACAGTTACTAATTTTCTACGATTTACTATATTTTTCGTTTCTGATGCTTTTTGTGAAGGGAGTTTAATCTTTAACCATTTTGGCTTTTTAGGGCTTGCTATAGCAGAAAAATTTTTTCTTATTAAAGATTTCGAGATTAATCTTGTATCTTCCACAACTTAAAAAATATAATCTTTATTAAAAATTTCAAGTGAAAGAATTAGTCAAAATATATAACGTATTCACTGCTTTTGCCATAACCTAAGACAGATCTCACTTGTTCGTCTATTAAATCAGTAGATTCAAGTTTGTTTAGAGAAGATATTTTAATTTCATAAAGCTCATTTTTTTCCTTCACTTCATTAATTTGATTCTGAAGATTGGATATTTGAGAATCTAAACGGTTATGTGATAAAAGACCATTATTGCCGTCAAATATATTTATCAATAGATATAAAAGTATTAACGGAAAGATAAAAAATGGATAATATTTCAGTAAATTACTCTTTAATTGAGATATCTTTGACATAAGGTCAAAAAACCATCATTTACAAAGATGCACAATTTTAAAACTTTGAAAAAAGCTAAAAATTAAAAAAAAACTATTTTTGGACTCTTTTTGTTCTAAATCTAATTTAAGTTATCAGTAGAACTTATTGTTTTTTAATGTTTTTTTTGAATTTAAAAATTCTTCAATTCTAATCAACTGGTTGTATTTAGCAACTCGATCACTCCTAGATATAGATCCAGTTTTTATCTGCCCTGAATTTGTAGCAACTGCCAGATCAGCAATAAAAGTATCTTCTGTTTCACCAGACCTATGAGAAATAATTGTTTCAATATTATTTGAGTGAGCCATATCAATCGCATCTAATGTTTCTGTTAAAGTTCCTATTTGATTTAGTTTAATCAATATTGCATTGGATGCAGATTTTTCGATACCCTTTTTTAGTCTTGAAGTATTAGTTGTATATAGATCATCGCCTACTATTTGTATTTTATCACCATTATTTTTAGTAAAGGATGTCCAAGAATCCCAGTCGTTTTCATCAAACGGATCTTCTAATGAAACTATTGGATATTTGTTACAAAGTTTTTTTAATAAATTAGAAAATTCGTTGGAAGAAAACTTCTTTTTTAAATTAGGAATCTCATATTTTTTATTTTTATAAAATTCTGATGCACCAACATCTATAGATAATAAAAAATCTTTTTCTAATTTGTAACCACTTTTAATGATTGCATCGCAT
>MDTG01311816.1_pt1 | contig 25518 bp, 27 predicted proteins | sample 811421 | NCBI WGS metagenome assembly MDTG01 (sample SAMN05326645, study PRJNA326480) | marine metagenome | isolation source: seawater | place: Pacific Ocean: South East | collected 2011 | reverse complement strand
TGATAGGCTGGATGTGGAAGCGCAGTAATGCGTGCAGCTGACCAGTACTAATAGCTCAATTGGCTTGATTTATGCACTGAAAAAAATTTTTAAAAATTTTAAATAGATTTATATTATGAAGAATACATTAATAAATTTGATTTATAAATTTTTTCCTTCTTACTATTATTTAAAGAGATCTAAAAATAAAATATTTTCAAATTTTTTTCTATATCTTTTAAAAAGATATAAAATTTTTAAATATACATTTGAAAAAAATAATATTTATTTTTCATTAAATCATTTTTACTCATTTGAAGTCTTTTGTTTAGACTTTCCGAATATAGAGGAAAAAGCTTTATTAAAAATAATAAAATATTTAAATAATGACCCTAAGAATAAAGTTATTTTTGATATAGGATCTAGTTTAGGTTTCTATACTTTATTATTCTCAAAAATTAAAAATTCAGAGATTTTATCATTTGAACCTTTTTTAGAAACTGCAAAAATTCAAAAAAAAAAATTTATTATTAAACAAATCTACTAATATTAAGTTATTTAATATTGCCGTTTCATCAGAAGACAGAGAAGGTGAATTATTAATAGATAAAGTTTATAATTTGCCTTCAAATACTACAAATATATTGGAAGAAAATGTAATTAATAATAGAAATTTAAATCAGAGAATTAAAATTGTATCATTAAATAGTTTTTGTATAGAAAACCAAATAAAGAAAGTAGACTTTTTAAAAATAGATGTAGAAGGAGAAGAATATTCTATTTTAAAAAATTCTAATAATTTTTTAAATAAATTTAAACCACTCATTTATCTTGAAATTCATAATAATTTAAAAAATAATTCAATAGATTTAATTAAATATTTGATTAAAAATAATTATACGATTTATTTAGTCCAAACTTCTGATAACAATAAAATATTTCAAGATTTTTTTGATAATAAAAATAATTTATCTCAAAATCTATTTTTTTTAAAAATAGATATATATAATGAGAGTATGTTATATAACTTAAAAAAATTAAACGCTTTTCATATATTAGCTACTCATAAAGAATCAGAATTAAAAATTGATATAAGAAAAATAAATTAACTTTTTATTTTCTTAGCATTGTTAGAAATATTTGAGTGTAATATTTTTTGATACTTTATCTCATTCCCGTGATGCTTCCATTTTATCGGATAGTATGAATTTGATATATTATAATCTATAGAAAATCTTGTTTTGTTTGAATTATTTATTTTAGTACCATGCATGCAAGCAGAGTAAAAAATTAAAATTTCTCCAAATTTACATGGTACTGATTTCATTTTTTTTTCAATATTTTTTTTAAATTTAAAAGCTTTATATAAATAGCCTAATCTATTCTGTTTACCTCCTTTTTTAAAAGTAGTTTTAAATTTTTCTGATTTGTAAAAATTTAATTTTTTTTTATGTGATTTTGGTAAAATTAATATACTATTTTTTTTGTTTGTATCAAACAGTGGTACCCAAACATTTAATTCAAATGGAGTGTGTCCTAAATCGGTATCTCTATGAAAACCAATATTATCTAAATTTTCATTTGGTCTTACTGATCTGAAATTTACTGAAGTAGTACAGCAAACGTCCATTCCTAAAATTTTTTGAAAATAATCTTTATAATTTTCAATTATTTTATAATGAATTTTTTTTTTTTTGATTAATGTTTGAAATTTTTGTTGATAATTATGATGCAATTCGTCTTTTTTAATAATTTTAGAGTATTTTTTTTCTAAATTTTTTACATTTAGTTTAAGATTTGAATAATTGAGTAATAATTCTTTTTTAATTTTGTTTAAATATTTTTTGTTTTCAACTTTGAAAACTAAATAACCTTGTTTATTAAATTGATTTATTTGATTTTTATTTAACAATTTAGTTATATTTATTTGTATTTTTTGAAAGTGATTTAAATGTAGTTACAAATCTATCAATCACTTTATCAATATTCTTTTTTTTAATATTATAGCACGGTGTCATAGAAGTTCTATGAAACTTAATATTCATTAATATTTTGTGTTTATTTAGTAGTTCATTTTTCAGATCAAAAGAGAAAAGGTTTTGATTCTTGACTTTATGTTCCACAGAAATTCCAAATCCTCTCCCTCTGACATTCGAAAAACATGGATTATTTTTCAGCTCTTCTTTAATGATTTTTTGAATATATTTACCAATATTATCTACTCTTTTTAATAAATTATCTCTTCTAATAATATTTAGATTTGTCTCAGTAGCTACAACACCTAAGGAATGCCCTTGAAATGTGTGGCCCAAGGTAACTCTTCCTAAATTTTCTAATATTTTATTTTCAAATTCACTTTTGGAGAGAACAAATGAAAATGGAATTGAGCCGCTTGTAGTATTTTTTCCAACACAAACAAAGTCAGGTTCAACATTGTCCCATTCGTAATTAAAAATCTTACCACTTCTACCCATACCACAATAAATTTCATCTAATATTAAGTGTATATCGTACTTTTTTAATAATTTTGATACTGAATACCAATAATTCTTTTGGGGAGGTACATCTCCCACTAAAGAACCTAATTGTGTTTCACCAATCATTGCGCATATCTTATCTGGATTATTTTTTTTAATATTAATTTCCAAATTTTTCAAAGATCTTTCTAAGTGTTCATCAATCGTTTCTCCGTTTTTTAAACCCATATTAAATTTTTGATTATATTTAGTATAAATATTATTTTGATTTATCTGAATATTTTTAGTTTTAATATTTTCATAAATATCAAAAATATCAAAAGAGGAAACTGATAAAGGGTGTAGAGATGCACCATGAAAAGATTGTGACCTATGAATAAACTTAGTTTTTTTTACTTTTTTATTACTGTAATGAACACTGTAGCTCAATTTCATTGCTGCCTCTATAGCCTCACTTCCACTATTGCCTGAATACCAGATCTTTTTACTTTTGTTTTTACAATGAGAAATAATCTTTTTTGATAGTTTTTCAATTAAAGGATTTTCAAATTCATTGTAATCAACATGGCAATATTTCTTCATCTGTTTTTTTACAGCAGATATAATTTCATTATTGTTATGTCCTAAAGTTGCATAACCCGTCCAACCACTAGTAAAATCAATTATTTTTCCATAATTTTCTAGATAAATATATTCGTCTTTAGCTGATAGAAATTTAAATTTTTTTTTTGATTTAAATTTTTTAAATGTATACATTTTGACTACTTTTATAAAAAATTTTTATTAATTCAAATACAAAATGAGCATATTAGTTTTAGGAGCCACAGGTTTTATAGGTAAATACTTTTGTAGCAACTCAAAACATAAAAATCTTATTAAAACATCAAGTAAAAAAAAAAAAGGATATGTACAATTTAATTTAGTAAAAAATGATATAAAATTTTTAATACAGAAATATCAAATTAAAAAAGTGATATTTTTCAGCGCTATATCAAATCCAGACAAATGTGAGAAGAATATAAAATATAGTAATATAGTAAACGTTATAAAAACAAAAGAGTTATTAAATTATTTTATTAAAAATAAAATTTACTTTATTTTTTTTTCATCTGAATATGTATTTAATGGTAATAAAAAAAATTATAAAGAAGATTCCAATAAAGGAACAAAATTGCTTTATGGGAAACAAAAAATACAAATAGAAAATTTTTTAAAAAAGCAAAGAGAAAGAAATTTTTCGATATTAAGAATAGCCAAAACTTATGGAGATAGATTAAATGATAAAAGTATTTTTTCAAATTTTTTAAAATCAATACCCCAAAAAAAATTTGTATCTTGCGCAGATGATCAATATTTTAGTGCATTATATGTGAAAGATCTTGTTAAGGTAATAGATTTATTTATCATGAAAAATGTTAAAGGATTATTTAATGTATGTGGTGATGAAAAACTAAGTAGATATGAATATGTAAAAATTCTTAAACAAAGATTGCTTTTAGATAAAATCCAAATAATACCAGAAAAACTAAAAAAATTGACAAAAAATAAAAACTTACCTTTAAATGTGACAATGAATAATAACAAAATAAAGAAAAAAATAAATTTTAAATTTACAAGTTATAGTGCTTTTTTGTCAAAATTAAAAAAAAATTACTTAAATGAAACAAAAAAATAAATCTAATTTTTTAAAATTTTTTAAAAATAACAAAATCATAAATAAAAAAAATTTAAAAGATTTAAAAGAAGAATTTAAAAAAAATAAAATTAATTCAAGAATTTGTTTACATAAAAATGTAAAGGATCATCATCAAGAAATGATCATAATACAAGGAAAGAATAACTTTTTTCCACCAAAAAAAAATACAAAATCTGATCAAACATTTATGATAATAGAAGGTAAGTTAATGGTATTTGTATTTGACTCAAATGGGAAAATTAAATCTAAAATACTACTCTCAAAAAATACAAATTTAATTGCTAGAGTTAAAAAAAATGTTTATCATTGCGATATACCTATAACGAATTATTCAATTCATCTTGAAACTAAAAATTGTAAATTTGATAAAAACACAAATAAAATGGCTAAATTTAATTTTAAATTATTAAAATAATTTAATTTTTAGAAAGTTTTTTTTTTATTTCTAATAACTCTTTTTTAAAATTTACTTTTGGCCTCCAATTAAATTCTTTTTTTATTAAATTATTATTCCCCTTAAGATTAATTGGATTATTAAAATTTTTTAGAATTTGATATTTAAATTTTAAAAAATTTACAATTTCTATTATTTTATATTCTTTGTCACCAGAAACATTACAAATTTGATTTTTTTTAAAATTTAAACATTTTGAAATTAAGTTTAAAAAATCTTTAATACTTACAAAATCTCTTTTTTGATTTCCATCACCATGTATAGTAATAGCTTTGTTTTTAAGTCCCAATTGAATAAATTTGTAAATAATGTTGGATTTAATTTTTTCTCCATATATTTGAGAAATTCTTAAGATTAAGTATTTATAATTATTTTTAGAGTTTTTTATAATTTTTTTCTCACAAATGACTTTTAACGCACCATATGGATTAATTGGATTAAGTTTGGATTTTTCAAAATTAATTTTTTTATTTTCTCCATAAACAGCAAAGGAAGAAAAATAAATAACTTTTTTAATTTTATTTTTTTTTATAATATTTAATCCATTCCTTAAAATATTATTTCCTTGCTTCATATATTGTATTTTATTTAAATTATTGAAATCTAAATTAAAACTAAGAAATAAAGCGATATCTATATCCCACGCAATACTTGTATTTATAACATTTTTGGATAAATCAATTTTCTTAAAAATGAATTTTTTAAATTTTTTTTTAGAAATATTTTTGTCAACACAATATATTTTTTTTATATCATTATTTTTTAAAAAAAATTCCTTAATACTCTTGCCAAGAGATCCTTCTGAACCAATAATTAATATATTCATAATTTTAGATTTGCTATATAGTGAATAATTTTGAATAACAATATCTAAATAATTGTGAAAATTTTAATAACAGGGGTATCTGGATTTTTAGGAGGTGAGTTAGCTGTATTTTTTTCAAGAAAAAAAGTGAAAACAATTGGATTATATAATTCCTCTAAACCTAGATTAAAAAAAAATAATTATTTAAAACTCATTAAATCAGATTTGACTAAAAAAAGTCCAAGCATCAATGCCGATGTTATCATTCATTGTGCATCTTTAACGCCAGTTAATACTAAAGATAATTTTAAACTTTACAAAAAAAATATTAAAATGATGAAAAATATAATTTCAAATAAAATACATCCTAAATATTTTTTTTTAATGTCCACAATGTCTGTTTATGGTGTCATTAAGTCAAATAAAGTAAAAATAAATACAAAAAAAATAAATCCAAATTATTATGGAAAGTCTAAAATCGAATGTGAGAAAATATTAAAAAAATATCAACAAAAAAATAAAGTTAATTGTTTTGTTTTTAGATTACCAGGTGTAGTTGGAAAATATTCTCATTCAAATTTTATTACTAACCTTGTCGAAAATTTTTTAAAAAATAGAAAGTTTGTAATATCAAATATAGAATCAAATTTTAACAATATTGTACATGTTCAAGATATTTTTGATTTTATAATTCATATAATGAAAAAAAAAATATTTGGATTTAAATTAATGAATTTAGCTGTAAAAAAACCAGTGAAGTTAAAAAAAATTCTCAAATTTTTAGCTAAACAAACAGGCTATAAAAATAAAATTGATATAAGTATAAATAATAAAAGTTTTATTATTGATACGACACAGGCTATAAAATTAGGTTTTAAATCAAAAACAGTAATAAAGACTATTGGTTTGTTTTTGAAACAAAAACGCTTGAAATAAAATTAAAAGAATGTAAATCAATTTTTACTTATTAAAACTTATTAAGGAAAATCAAAAGTGTACCATATAGGAATAAATTATTACGGTCACGATACCTCATGTTGTTTATTCAAAAATGATAAACTCATATTTGCAATAGAGGAGGAAAGATTGACAAGAAAAAAACATGATGGGTCTATTCCTATAAAATCTTTAGAGTATATAAAGCATAAATTTAATCTTAATGAAAAAAATGTTAAATCTATAAATTTAGCAACAATTCCAGAAAGATTAGTGAACGAGAAATATATAGGTTTATATTTAAAATATAAATCACAAATCTCAGAATTATTTTTCTCAAAAAAAAATTCAAACAAGATAGATTATTTATTAAATGTAAGAAAAAAATTAGAAAAAAAAATTACAATTAATAAAAGATTAGATTTTTATCATCATCATTTATGTCATCAATATGCCGCATATTATCTAAGTGGATTTGGCTCTGCTGCCTGTCTAAGTATTGATGGTCTCGGTGAAATTGAAAGTACTTGTCTAGGCATTGCAAAAAAAAATAAAATTAGTATTTTTGAAACAACAGAATTTCCCCATTCATTAGGAGAGGTTTATTCTGCTATAACTCAATATTTAGGTTATGAACCAGACAGTGGTGAAGGTACAGTAATGGCACTTGCTGCATTTGGTAACAGTAAAAAAAAAATAAACAAAAGTAATATTTCCTATGAAAATATTTTTAAAAAAATCATTAAAATTAAAAACAATAAATTTAAAATTGATCTTAGTTGGTTTGACTACTGGAGAAAAAGATCAAAAGTAAGAGTTAGCAAAAAATTTATAAATATTTTTGGTCCACCAAGAAAAAAAGAAAGTAAAAATATAAATGAAAATTATAAAAATATAGCTGCAGCTCTTCAATCTCAATTTCAGCAGGCTTATATAAAAACAATTAAAAATTTATTACTAAAAACAGGACAAAAAAAATTAGTTTTATCTGGAGGTTGTGCATTAAATTGCAAGGCTAATGGACTTATAGAAAAAAATTTTAAATTGAAAGATATTTATATACAACCAGCAGCTGGTGACAATGGTCTAGCAGTTGGTGCAGCATATCTTGGCTATTTAAACTATACAAATTTCAAAACATTTAAACCAAAAACTATTAATCATTCATATTTTGGGCCCTCTTTTGAAAATAATGAAATTTTAAAAATATTGAACCAAAACAAAAATAAAATTAATTTTAAATTTAAAAAAAATATTGAAAAGCATACTGCCAAATATCTTGCTCAAAATAAGATAGTAGGTTGGTTTCAAGGTAAAATGGAGTTTGGTCCAAGAGCACTTGGTAATAGATCAATTTTGGCATCACCTTGTGATATAAAGGTTAAAAACAGATTAAATTTAGAAATAAAAAACAGAGATTATTTTAGACCTTTTGCTCCAGCAGTATTAGAAGAATATTCAAAAAAAATATTTAATCTGAAATTTAAGTCTCCATTTATGTTAATTGCTACAACAGTTAAAAACAAAAAACTTACAGTGGATAAAGTTCCTGCAATATTACACTACGATCAATCTGCTAGAATTCAGACTGTTGAAAAAAAAATTAATAGTAGATTTTATAATTTAGTTAAAGAATTTTTAAAAATTACCGGTGCACCAATGTTGCTTAACACATCATTTAATGGAAAAGGAGAACCAATTGTATGCAATCCTAAAGATGCAATCGACTCATTTCTAAAAAATAAGATGGATTATTTAGTAGTTGGTAACTATTTTATTTCAAAAAAGTAGTTTATTTAATTATAAAGTTTTGTCCGACAACTGGTCCTGTCCATTTATCTTTTTCCAAAATCTCCTTTATTAAAAATGATTGATATATACAATCATCAATATCAATCTCATACCTATAACTACCAGCTCTACCTATAGAAAATGTATTATGTGAAAATAAATCTAGGTATTTTTTTGCTTTGAGCTGCTCTTTTCTAATAGGCATTGGGTAATATCTTCCATTTTTTGATGGAATTTCCATTCCAACTAAAGACGTTTTTGATTTGTGTCTAGTAAACTTTTTATATTCTACTAATCTAGTAAAGTTTTCGCTATTTGGATAATATAAAAAAAATACATCTTTAGGAAATACCTTTTCAGTAGGAAAAACAATTTTTATTAAGTCTCTTCCTATAAATTTGAGCTCACCAAATTTAAAGTTAAACAATATATCTGGAGAAACAGTATTTATAATTACGTCAAATTTTTTTTTTCTTCCTTTAATATAAACTGTTTTTGACTTAAGGTTTACTTTCTCACAAGTTGTATTTAGTAAAACATTAATATTTTTTATTTTAGGTATTTTGTCAAAATATGAATTATAACCATCCTTAGCGTAAGGATAACAAGAAATCCAATCATCAAAAGCCGCTCTTGATCCGCTTTTTATTGTAAAACCTTTTGGTGACCAATTAAATGTATCTAGTTCTTTGCAACTATTTACCATCCACATCTTTTTGTTATATTTATCTACAATCTTATTAAATAAAATTTTCCCCACAGATTTGATCCAAAATTCCTCTAAGTTTTTAGCATGAATTTTTCTTCCTCTATTAATTTGTTTTTTTATTATTTTTTTATCTGGCATATTTTCTAAATCTTTTTGATTAAGAGGATAATTATAAAATTGATTATCTTGTTCTACGTAACTTTTAAATTGATGGTAATTACAGTTTCTTAATTTTAAAAATTTCTTTAAATACTGATAGACATGCTTGTGTTTTGTTAAAAAATGTCTTGGACCAAAAGTATATGGATGTCCACCATAAAAGAAAGTTCTCACACCAGCACCCAGAAAACTTGCTTTTTCCACTAAAGTTATAGAATTTTTTTTGTTATTAGATAATATCTCAGCAGAGGAGCAGCCTGCAAAACCACCTCCTATTATTAAAATTTTCATATGAATTTGATTTGTATATATTAAAATTAAAATAACAAGTAAATGATTAAAAAGCACATCTATCTTTTTGTTTTTTCTCTAACAAAAGTATTATTTAATTTACTAAAAATTAGGTTATGTATAATTTCCGTAAATAGAATTGGTCATCTTGCAGAGTGCTATTACTTGTTAAATTTTATAAAAAAAAAAACAAAATTTAAAGAACTAGTATATTTTAATTATTTAGAAAGCATATCTAATAAGGTCTTATTTGAAAAACTAGATACATTATTAACAAATACGTCAAACAAACAGTTTAAAAAAATATCCTATAAAGTAGGAAATTTAATTTTAAAGTTCATATATAAAATTCAAACCAATACCAATCATAATTTATTTACTTTTGCTCATAACAATAAAAAGAGTAAATGGGATCTAGTAATTAAGGATCAGAAAAATACTGAATATTTTTCACAAGTTGAGTTAGATGCTTTTTATGAATTTAAAAAAAAAAATAATGTTAAGGAAAAATATATTTGCTTAAATTTATGGTCTTACAATCATTTAAATAATAATACTAACGATTTTTATCATCATAAATATAGAGAGTCGGATTTTAATAATTTTATTCCACTTATAAATAATCTAATAAAGAAAAATTATTCAGTTATTTGTATGGGGCATTCATCCAATAAATATGACCAAATTGAGAATGAAAATTTAATAAACTATTCAAAGTTTAGAACTGATTTACTTGATCTTATAATCTTAAAAAATTGCTATGCATATATTTCAGACTGTACAGGTTTAGACTATGTAGCAAATTTATTTAACAAACCAATGTTGATTAATTCATCTTTCATTGATTTTTTTCATACTCATAGAAAAGATATTGTCTATGTCTTAAAGAGATTTTATTCAGAAAATAAGGAAAGAGATTTAACATTTAAGGAGGCTATATTTGATGAAAAATTATTTTATAAGATCAAGAGCCAAACTTATGATTTTAAAAATATTAGAATAAAGAATAATTTTACTGAGGATATCATTGGAGCCTTCAATTTACTCGAAGATATCATTGAGAAAAAAGAAATAGATATTAATAAAAAAATATATTCAAAAAAATATTGGAAACTATATAGAGATGGAATAAATACTTTAGGTGAGGACAGAAAAGAAAAAGAATATTATTTAAATACAAATATCGAGTCTTTCTATTCATTTACTAACTTAGAAGGTAAAAAAAAATTTATTGATTTGTAAAACTATACAAATGAATTTTTATATTTTTTTATTAAATTCTTCTCAAAACTAGATAATTTAAATCTCGTTTTTGTAAAAAAATCTTCTCTAAAAATTAATTGATTTTCAACTCTATCTATATCTTTCGTGGAAGAGAAAATAATTTCATCCATAATAAAATGTAATTCTTTTCTATTATTAATCGAATTTTTGTAAATTTTTAATCTTTCATCATATGTTTTTGGCAACATAAATGACGATAGCATTACTATACCGCTAACTTTTACGTTGTTTGACATCAAAGTATTTAATGTTATTGAATATTTAGCCTGTAGAACTTCTGTTGGAGATAAAAAAAATTTACCTTTTAATTTTAAATTAACGTAATCTTTCATCATAATATTTTGTATTGAAGACGGAAAAATTACTCCGTTCACAGGTTTTAAATTAATATAACCTGCAAAACTTTTATTTTTTTTCATATTTCATTAAATATTTAAATCCTATTTTGGTCATAGGTTTTGTGTTTAATGGTTTATAAAATTGTGGAATATTCCGATGAGATTTAACTGTGACATCATAAGGTGAAAGTAAACTTTTAAATCTACAGTTTAGGGAAAATCTAGTTTCTTTAGTTTTGTTGATTACATTTCCATGCAATATTAAAGGCGAAAATATTAAAATTTGCCCAAATTTCATTTTTAAAAAATGAAATTTTTTTTTATTTTTTAAATATATATCTCTTGTTGTTTTATTCTTTGAGAATAAAACTTCTTTATTGATTAATTTATTATAATTTGGATTAGTTATGAACATCGATTTAGTTGAGAATGTATTTACAAGGGGAATCCACACAACTACTTGGAATGGACTTTCTCCAGCATAAATATCAGAATGCATATCCAGAAGAGAGTCTTCATCATTTGGCATTTGAATTGATAAATTTATTTTTTTTTGCATAGCCACTTCGTTGCCAATTATTTTTTCTAATATTAATTTACAAGAATCATAATAAATTTCACGGATAGATTCTAATCTGTTTAAAGAATTGTAAACTTGAAATCTAATGTCGTTTATTTTCTTTTTTTTATAATATTTATGAAAATTATTTATAATTTTTTCGTCTGATAAAGCACGTAATGATTTATTATTTTTTTTTAAAATTGTTATAATTTTATTTCTAAGTTTAATAATGGATTTATTGTCTCCATCAATAATCACATAACCGTTTTTTTCAAAGTTATTTTCAATATTATTTATCATTAGTTTTTTTATTAAAATGTTTCTAAAAATTTTTTATTCTTTGTAAGTACTTTAATATTGCTCCATTTTTCATCAAATGTATCAATCATTTTACCTTCCTCAAAATTATATATTAAATCTTCAACTGCATTTTTTACTGTTTTTTTAAAATTGAAATTCATTTTTTTTTTAATTTTTGATGAGTCTATATGATAAGATCTAATATCTGAACTTTCTTCAATTCTAATATCAATTTCTTTATTAAACTTATCATACATTAGTTGTTTAATTATTTTTGCTATTTCAATTATTTTTAGATTTTCAACTCCAACATTAAAAATTTCGCCATTAATATATTTAATATCCTCAAATATTAATCTTTCATAAAGATCACACATATCTTCTATATGACAATTGGGTCTTTGCTGTTCACCACCAAATACCTTTATAAAACCTTTATTGTATGCAAAATTAGTTAGTATATTCACAGTTAGGTCAAATCTCATTTTTTCACTATAACCACAAACTGTAGCAGGCCGTATAACTACTCCTTGAAAATTATCATCAATATTATCTATTAATATTGGTTCACAATATGCTTTAAATTTGTTGTAATCAGTCAAAGGCACTAATGGATGGTCTTCTGTAACATTTTTTTCATTTGATATTCCATAAACAGAACATGTAGAGGCATAAATAAATTTTCTTACACCATTCTCTTTTGCAATTTTAACAAGAGGTTCAAAAGCGTTAAAATTAATTTCTTTAGATATTTTGCTATTTAGTTCAAAGGTTGGATCGTTAGAAATACATGCAAGATGTAAAACAACATCAATTTTATTTTCATAAATTACCTGCTTTAGAGACACAGTGTCTCTTAGATCAAATTTATGATAAAAAAAATTATTAAGTTTTGGTAAATGACTATCCCCAAATAAAGAAATGTCATAATTATGAATATTAATATTTTTTTGCTGAAGTCTATTTATTAATCTAGTTCCGACGTAACCTGATCCACCTGTAATTAGTAAGTTCATAAGATTATTTTAAGTATTTAAACCAACTTTTTGTTGCAGATTTAATTTTTTTCTTAGTCCAAAGTGGTGCATTTTTCCAATATGATATATTTTTTAGAAGTTCAGATATACCGTCATCAATACTAATTTTTGGTTTCCAATTCAATATTTTTTTTGCTTTTCTAATATTTGCATATGTTATGTCTGGTTCCCCAGGTCTTTTTGGAATATAAATTTTTTTATTACTTATAAGAGAAGCTAAATAGTTAACAGAAACAGGTTTAGATGAACCTATATTTAATATCACATTTTTTTTTTTCAAAAAAATCGATTTATTAAAGGCTGAAGCAACATCTTTAACATTTATAAAATCTCGCTTTTGTTTTCCATCACCAACAATTGTTAGAGGAACATTTGAAATTTTTTGCTTTAAAAATACTCCTAATGCTGCCCCATATGCCCCATGAGTTCTGGACCTTAATCCATAGACATTAAATAATCTTAAAGATACATAATTAATCTTATAAACTTGAGACCAATGTTTTAGTAGATTCTCACCAATAAATTTAGAAAAAGCATATGGATATCTGGTATCTATTTTGACTTTTTCATTAGTCGGATAGGATTTTGTTAATCCATAACATGAAGATGATGCAGAATAGATAATTTTTTTAACTTTGTTTTTTCTCATTGCCTCTAAGACATTTAAAGTTCCCAATATATTTGTTTGTAAATAATTTATAGGTTCAATAATGGATGGAACTATATCTGACATTGCCGCCAAATGAATTACTACGTCTATATTTTTAAAAAATTTTTCTATTTTTTTATAATTGTTTATATTAGCTCTATGAAATGAAATTTTTTTATCTAGTAATAAATGTTTAATATTTTTTAAAGTTCCATCTTCCAAATGATCAATTACAACTATTTTTTTAATTTTTTTATTTTCAATCAGATTTTCTAAAATATGACTACCTATAAATCCAGCACCACCAGTTAATAAAATTTTTGTCATTTTAATGAGTAATTCAAAGCTTTTAAAATTTCACTTTTTTCTATTGATTTTTCATGACCAAGAATATTGGTTGTCATTGCTCCTAATAAATTAGATATAAAGGAAATTATTTTTATTTCAGTATTACACACTGATAATGCGCTTGCTATTCCAAATACAGCATCTCCAGCACCTATTGTATCAATTGGATTAGTTTCAAAAGCTGATAGCTTAAATGATTTGATTTTATTTTTAGAATTTTTATTAAACACTAAAATTCCTTTTTTTCCTAAAGTTACAACAATTTTCTCAACTTTCATTTTCTTAAAAAGTTCTAAAGTAATCTTCTCTATTGGATCAATATTATTTTTTAATGCCAATCTAATTTCAGGCTCATCTAATGCTACCATATTAGCTTGTTTATATTTCGTTATTAAATTAAATCCTCTATTACCAGCATTAGTTTGTGTGTTAATCGAAAGATATTTTGAGTTTTTTAAAATTAATTTATAAAGTTCATTTGAAAAAAAACCATGCCCAAAATCAGAAAGTAGAACTAAATCGAAATTTTTTATAGAATTTTTTAGTATTTTTATCAAATCCTTTGGGTTAAAATATTCTGAACCACCCTCTCTATTATAAACTTCAAACATTTTTTTATTTTCTGATGTTATATATCTTGATTTAATAATATTTTTAAAGTCACTTTTTATTCTCTTAACTTTTAAAGATTTTGAATTTTTTAATTTATCATTTAAGAGTTTTTGTTGTTCATAGTTAAATTTGCCAGAAGTAAATAAAGTTACATTTTTTGAAAGTTTTGAAAGTTGTTTAGCAATTGCGAAAGATCCACCTAAATATGTTTTTTTTGAATTAAATTCAACCGCAAAAATATTTTCTTTTGAAGGTTTACCCATTTCTTTTGAAATCAAATATTCATCAAAAATTACTTCTCCTAAAACAGCTATTTTTAACTTTTGAATTTTTTCAATACTTTTTATACAATCATTCTTAAATGTATTTAAATTTTTTGCGTTTTTTTTTATTTCAGAAAGAATTAGTGTTGGTTTAAAAAAGTTGTTAATTAAATTTGAAGATGAAAATTCAATTTCATTAGATATAATTAGCTCACCACCTCCATTTTCAATTGCTTTTTTTTCTTTATAAATGTTGCCAGTTAAATCTTTTTTTAAGTCACTGTAATCATTTCCTTTGATATAAAAATTAGGTTTAATTTCTTTAATTAATTGAATAGGAGTCTCATCATTATTTATATAAACATAATCTACCACTTCCAAAGAAGATATAAGCTCTGCTCTTTGCAAAGAATTAAATATAGGTCTATTTGGTCCCTTCTTTACAAATTTATCAGCTGTGATAGAAACAACCAAAAAATCAGCATAAGATTTGGCATTTTCCAAGTGTCTTTTGTGACCTATATGAAATAGATCAAAAACACCATGCGCTAATACAAATTTTTTTTTTTTTAATATTGTTTTAAGATCTTTAAGATTTTTAATTTTATTGATCATTTTAGAAAGTATTGATACATAACATAATAAATAATATCAACAATATATAACTCATATGAAAAGTAAAAAATTCTTTAATGAATATTTTACATCAATTAATAGTTTACTATTAAAATTAGATCAGAAGAAACTAGAAAATTTTTATAATTTTATAGTTAAAACTTCAAAATCTAAAGGCAAGGTACTTATATTTGGAAATGGTGCAAATGTTTCAAACGCATCTCACTTTGCTACAGATATGACAAAAAATGGAAAAATTAAAACTTTAGCAATTAATGATCCAAATTTAATTACATGTTTCTCAAATGATTATGGTTTTGAAAAATGGGTAAAAAAATCTATAGAATATTATTCAAACAAGAATGACTTAGTAATTCTTTTAAGTGCAAGCGGAGAGTCAAAAAATTTAATTTATGCTGCTAAAACATGTAAAAAACTTAAAATTAATTGTTTATCAATTACTGGTTTTAAGAAAAAAAATTCATTGTCAAAAATTACTGATTTAAATATATGGGTAGACTCAAGATCTTATAATCTTATAGAGATTATTCAAACTACAATTCTTTGTTCATTTGTAGATAAGAAAATTGGTAAACTTAATTATAGTTCAAATCTTTAATTATGAACCACAAGTTGATCAAAATATTAAAAATTAAATCGGAGGAATTAAGAAAAAAAACCTTTTTAGAATTTATAAAAAGAGGGGAGGCTCATCTGGGAGGAAGCTTTTCAATGATTGAATTCTTAATTTTCTTATTTGAGAGAGTTAAAACGAAAAAAGATAAAATAATCTTAAGTAAATCACATGCATCTTTTCCTTTGTGTATTTTGCTAAGGCAGAAGGGATTTAGTCCAAAAATGACAACACATTTAGAAATTGACGAAAAAAATGAAATTTATGCAACCACTGGAAGTCTGGGACATGGACTACCAATTGCTGCTGGTATGGCTTTTTCAAAAAAAATTCAAAAAAAAAAAGGTAAAGTTTATGTAATTATAAGTGATGGTGAGTGTCAGGAGGGAACTACATGGGAAACTTTACTCATCGCTTCAAAACATAAGTTAAATAATTTAATTGTTCTAGTAGATTATAATAAAATACAAGCTTTATCTAGATTAAGTGATGCGTTGCCTTTACATGATTTAAAAAAAAAATTTATTTCTTTTAATTGGAATTGTATAAATGTTAAAAATGGTCACTCATTTAGCGATATATCAAAAGCCTTTAAATCAAATAGAAATAAAGATTTACCAACTGCAATATTATTTAATACAATAAAAGGTAAAGGTGTTAAGGAGTTTGAGAATGATCCAGTATGGCATGCAAGAAAACTTCAAGGATATGAGATGGAAATTGGGAAAAAAAGATTAAAAATAGTTTAATGAGAAGAATTTTTGGAAAAGTTATTAACGAGATTGCCAAGAAAGACGATAAGGTCGTATTAATCGTTGGAGATATTGGATATGGTATATTTGATGATTTTAGAAGAGATAATCCAAAAAAATTTTTTAATCTAGGTATATGTGAACAAAGTATAATTGGTTTTGCATCTGGAATGGCTCTAGAGGGTTTAAAGCCTTGGGTTTATACTATAACTCCCTTCCTTATAGAAAGACCATTTGAGCAAATAAAATTGGATATCGATCAACAAAAAGCTAATGTTAAACTCATTGGATTTGCTGATTATCCAACCTTAGGACCGTCTCATAAAGAAATTGACGCAAAGAAAACAATGGGAGTATTTAAAAATATAAAATCTTATTTTCCAAAAAATTCAATAGAAACAAAAAAGTTTGTTCACAAAATTTATCAAAATAACATTCCATCATTTATAAGTCTTAAAACAGATAAATTAATTAATAAAAAGTTCTAATAGAAAATAAACTTTATTCAAAATATATAAATTCAAAATCACCATTGTAACCAAATTTTTTAAATATCCATATCCATTCTTTTTTTGAAAAAAAAGACTCACATGTTAATGCCCAACATTGTAAATTAAAAAGTTCTTTATTATTTCTATAACTTTCAACTAGAATAAATTTTTTTTTACCAACCCTATTTATTTCTGAAAGACTATTTTTTAAATCAAAAATTTCTAAATTATGAAGACACCCAATTGAAATTACTAAATCAAAATAATTTTTTTTAAATTTTATTTTTTTTTTTATATTACCAATATATAGATCTTTTTTTAAAATTTTCGGTGCACTTTTTATTGCATATTTAGAAATATCAAAACCTCTAATTATTATATCAGGAAGAATTTTTTTTATTTCATAAAGCAAATATCCTTTGCCACATCCTATGTCCAAAATTTTAGAACTGTTATTTAACTTATACCTTTTTATTAAATTTTTGGCTACGGCAGTCCATCTCCCTGGAATGTATTTATAACCTCCATAACCATATTTTCTGTTTCCATCCCAATAATCCTTTCCATATTTTTTTGAGACTCCCATACATTTTATTTTTTCATTAATCATTCTTTCAAGATAATTTCTTTGAGTTTTTTTATGTAATTTTGTAATAAGTTTAATTTCATTCATAATTCTAGATTAATAAATTTTCTTTATTATTTCTACATAATATGAAATATTTAAATTTACCCAATATTAAATTTATAAAGTATATCATTTTATATGGCCAATTTTTTTGAAAATTTCAAATTAAAACATTATCAAATATTTTTTGAATTAATTAAGGATAATAAAAAAGCTTTTTATTTGTTATCTTTTTTATTCACTTTACAAATAATAATAATTTCAGGTTCTATTTTTTCTTTAGTACCACTAGCAGATTATCTATTAGATCCAAGTCTAGAAAAACCAAATAAAATTACTTTATATTTTTTAGAATTTACTAATAAAATAGGAATAGAGCCATCCCTAACTTTATTTATTTTAGTTTTTGTTTCTTTAACAATATTTAAATCAATATCAGAAATATTTATTTCAAGTTCAATTTATAAAATTAAATTTGAAATCGAGAAAAAATATTACACAAGCTTTATAGATAATATCTTAAAAACAGATTGGAACTTTTTTTTTAGATTTTCTTCAGGAGAATTACTTAATGTTTATACAAATTTAATTAACAGTTTTTGTAATGGTTTTATGCAAATTGCTGTCCAATTTGCTAATTTTTCAAAAATAATTGCTTACTTAGCGGTCCCAACTATTATAAATTATAAAATTACCTTATTAGCTGTAAGCCTCGGGTTATTAGCCATTTTACCTTTAAAGATTTTCAATAAAATTTCTTTTTCTTTGGGAGAAAAAAATGTGAAAGCTAATAATGAATTTTTATTATCTTTAAATGAAACTCTTCAATCAATTAAACTAATAATTGGATTTAACAATCAAGAAAAAACAAAAAAAAAAAAATGCGAATTTGTTCAAATCCATTTTAAATTATGGTTTAAAAACATCAATTTTGCATATTGTTGTTACAAATAGTTTTGCACCAATAGGTATTATTGTGGCAGCATCTACTTTTATATTTTTTTCTGAGTCTTTAACCAATCTGCCAATTCTAGCTGCAATATTCTGGAGCCTTGTATCTTCAATTCCATCATTACAAAGTGTAATCCAAGGAAATTTAGAAATTGCTAATCTTAGTACATCGTTTATTCAGTTTAAGAAAATTAATGACCAAGCTACTCTTATGCAGAAAAAAAATGGAAGTTTAAAATTTCAAAAATTTTCAGATCAAATAGAATTCAATGAAGTATCGTTTGGATATCATCCTGATAACTTATTAATTAATAATACAAATTTTAAAATAAAAAAAAATGAAACTTATTTAATATATGGAGAGTCTGGAATTGGAAAGTCTACTTTAATAGATTTATTGATGGGTTTCCAAAAAGTAAATAAAGGTAAAATTTTAGTTGACCAAGTCGATTTAAATGAAATTGATATTCATTCATTTAGATCAAAGATTGGGTATGTACCTCAAGATCCCTTTCTATTTAGTGGCACAATATTAGATAATTTAATTTGGAGTAGTAATAATTTTGATGAAGTTGAAATTAATAATATTTTGGATATTTCTAATTGTAATAAATTTATAAAAGATTTACCAGAAGGTCTAAATACAATAGTGGGTGAGAGAGGATCTCAGCTATCAGGCGGGCAAAGACAAAGAATTGCACTGGCAAGAGCATTAATGAGAAAACCAGAAATTTTAATTTTAGATGAGGCAACAAGTTCTTTAGATGATAATTCATCTAATTTAATCAGAAAATCTCTCGATGAATTAAAAAACAAAATAACAATTATAATGATTTCTCATGAAAAAAAATATTTTGAAAATATAAAAAATATTTTACGTTTTAAAGATAAAAAAATTTTTTTAAATGAAAATGAGAATTTACCAAAAACTTAAAGTTTACAATAATAGAACAGCTTTAATCCAAGATAATGGAGAAATTTATTCATATAAAAAAATTTTAAATCAAAGTAATTCTCTTTCTAAATTTTTTTATAAAAGAAAAGTTATTTTTTTATTAGTAGACAATAATGTTGAATCAATCCTTTCTTTAGTTGCTTGTGATATTAAAAATTCTGTTGCTATGTTATTGCCTTCTAAAATTGATATAGAAGCATTAAATAACTTAATTAGATTATATAATCCTAAAATAATTTTTTCTAAGATTTCATCTAAAATAAAACATAAAGATTATAAAGTAAGAAATACTTTTCTTAATTATGAAATCCTAATCAATAAAAAGAAAACTTATCTCATTAATAATAATGATTTATTTTTATTATTATCCACCTCTGGATCAACAGGATCTGCAAAAAATGTTAAAATTACATTTGATAATTTAATCTATAATACAAATTCAATTTCAAAATCATTAAATATAAATAAAAGTCATAGGGCTATTACAACTATGCCACCAAATTATGTTTATGGTTTATCCATTATAAATACACATTTATTAAATGGGGGATCCTTGGTTCTTACAAGTTTTTCTTTTTTTCAAAAAAATTTTTGGAAACTTTTAACAAAATATAACGTTAATAATTTTGGTGGTGTTCCATATAATTACGAAATTTTAGACAAAATTGGTCTTAGTGAGGACAAATTAAGAACTATAAAATATTTTACACAAGCAGGTGGTCATTTAGATGAGAAAATAAAAAAAAAGTTGTTAGATTTTTGCAATAAATTTAAAAAAAAATATTACGTTATGTATGGTTCTGCAGAAGCTACTGCAAGAATGTCTATTTTGCAGTGGAAAGATTTAAAGTTTAAAATTAATAGTATTGGGAAACCATTATCAGATTGTAGATTTGATTTAATTGATGACCAAGGTAAAAAAATATTTAAACCAAAAATAAACGGAGAGCTAGTATTTAAAGGAAAGAATGTATTTCAAGGGTACTCAAAGAAATTTAGCGATCTTAATAAAAAAAAAAATTTGAGTTATCATAAAACAGGAGATTTAGGATATTATGATGAAGAAGGTTTCTATTATATAAGTGGAAAAAAAAGTAGATATATAAAATTAGCTGGAAATAGAATAAGTTTAGATGAAGTTGAAAAATTATTAAAAATTATTAATGTCAAATCTATTTGTATACAAAATATAAAAGATAAGATTGATATATTTATATTAAAAAAAGTGGCGAAAATTCATATTCAAGATTATATTTCAAAAAAATTAGGACTAAATAAGGCATTTTTTGAAATTATTCTTATTAAAAATTTTCCAAGAAATAATAATAATAAAATTAATTATGATAGCAAATTGTTAAAGAGATGAAAAAATTATTTCTAAATTATCCTCCATATAACGATAAAGATATTAAAAAAAAAAATAATTCATTTTTAAATAATTTACTAAATCTTACTAGATATCATTATAAAAATTGTCTTAATTACAAAAAAATTTTAGATCAATTAAATTTTTCTAAAAAAAAAAAAGTTTCAAGTATAGAGGAATTGCCGTTTTTACCTGTTCAAATATTTAAAAAATTCAAAATGATAAGTGTTGATGAAAAAAAGATTGTTAAAGTTCTATTATCTTCTGGAACATCTAGTGGTATTCCATCTAAAATATATTTAGATAAATACAATTCTTTGAATCAAAGAACAATCCTTACAAAAATTTTTCAATATCATTTTGGGACTTCAAGATTACCTATGATTTTTGTTTCACAAAAACCAAGTAAAAAAAATTTATTTGATGCCAAAATGGCAGCATTAAATGGATTTTCGTTATTTGGTAAAAATCACTTTTATATGCTGGATGATAAAAGAAAAATTAATTATGTTGGACTAAATAAATTCTTAAAATCTCATCAAAATCAAAAATTTATTATATTTGGTTTCACTTTTGAAGTGTTTAAATATTTATATAAAATTCTTGATATGAAAAAAATTTCAGGTTCTTTTAAAAATTCAATTTTGATTCATGGTGGAGGATGGAAAAAAATGGAAAAAGTAAAAGTAGAAAAAAAATTATTTAAAGATTATTTAAAAAAAAAATTAGGAATTAAAAATATTCATAATTATTACGGCTTAATAGAGCAAACAGGATCAATATATTTTGAGTGTAAATGTGGTTATTTTATAACTTCAAATTATTCAAATATTTTAGTTAGGAATGAAAATTTAGAAATATGCAAAGATAATAAGAGAGGTTTTATTCAATTAATGTCCTTATTACCAAGTAGTTATCCTGGACATAATATTATTACTCAAGACATAGGTGAAATTGTAAATAATAAATTTTGCAAATGTAAAATAAATGGAAAAAGATTTCTGATACATGGAAGAGCAGAACAAGCTGAACCAAGAGGTTGTAGTGACACAATTAAATAAAAAAAACTTAATTAAGTTTATATCAAATTACGAGCTTGCAATTCCATTTGATAATATTGTTATTAATTTTTTTGATGAAATTACAAAAACTATTCACAAAGATAACAAAATTATTTCATATAAAGATATTAAAAGTTTTGGGTTTTGGGCAAGAAAGAAAAACATAATTTCAATGATAAATAATTTTAAAAATATCGGTCATAAATCTGCTATAGGATTAATATTTCATATCCCACCAACAAACACCCCAATAAATATAATTTATTCATTATTTTTTGGTCTAATAACGGGTAATGCAAATATTGTTAAAGTGCCTTCAAAATATTACTTCCAGACTGAATATTTAATTAATTTAATTGAAAGAATTTTAAAAAAGAAAAAATTTATTAAACTGAGAAAAATGATTTTTTTTGCAAGATATAGTTCATTAGACAATACTTTTACAAGTATAATTTCCAATTCTGTCGATAGAAGATTTATTTGGGGGGGAGATGAAACTATTAGAAATGTAAAAAAATTTTTAACAAAACCTAATTGTATAGATTATACTTTTCCAGATCGCTATTCTTTATCTATTATAAATTATGAAAAATATAAAAAATTAAATACTAGTGATGTAAGTAAATTAGCAAAGAAATTTATTAATGATACATATGTTTTTGATCAAAATGCGTGCAGTTCCCCTCATCTAATAGCTTGGTACTCTGATAAAAAAATTATAGACAATAAAAAAAATGACTTTTGGAAATCATTAGACAATGAATTAAAAAAAGAAGGTATTGATTACCCTAACTCTGTTATTATAGAAAAGTATAATATTTTGATTTCTGATTTAATTTCGTTTTCAAATATAAGAAAATATAATTTTTTTTCAAAAAATTTATCTGTAATAGATTTAAAATCAATTCACAAAAATAATAATGATCAAAGAGGAATTTGGGGTTTATTTTACCAAATAAATATTAGAAATTTAAATGAAATTTTAAAAATTTCTAATAAAAAATATCAGTCGTTAACTTATTTTGGATTTGATAAACATTTCTTTTTAAATTTTTTAAAAAAAAAACCAATTAATGGAATTGATAGAATTATACCGATTGGTAGAGCACTTGAAATGAGTAATAATTGGGATGGGTTTGATTTTTTTAAAATACTAACAAGAAATATTGATATTAAATAAATATATTTACAGATTAAAAGTATTTTTTCCTAAAAGCTTTTGCCTTTAATAATTCATTTTCAAAACTATAAAAATTGTAACCTTTTTTAAAATATTTCTTTAAGTCAATCTTTAGTTTATTTTCTAAATATAAGTTTTTTAATTCGACTATTTTTCCTCCCATTATTGTTCTTAAATAATTGTCACCTATGTCAACAATATTACCATTCAAAAATGGATGATATTTTTTATTCGAATATAAACTTGCATTCATTATTATGATCTTTTTCCCCATATACATTATAAATGCTCCTGGATAAGGATCTGAAAAACTATTTATAAAAGATATACAATATTTAGTTTCCCAGTTTACATCGAGTAATCCATTTTTTTCTGCATTTAGTCTTGGAAAATAGAAACCCTTATTATTTTTTTGTTTAGATACAATTTTATTGCTTGTAATAAATTTAAAAATTTTTTTTTTTAAAAAATTATAATATATTTGCATTGCATCAATTGGTTTTGAGTTTTCTTTAATTTTTATTTTTTTTTGAAAAACTATATCTCCTTCATCAATTTTGTTATTAATTTTATGAAAAGTCAATCCAATAAACTTTTCTCTGTTCATAATTGAATATGATATCGGAGCTCCTCCTTTGTAAAAAGGCAGGTAAGAATCATGTATGTTAAACAAATTTTGTTTAAAATAATTAATAATTTTTTTCTTAAAAATGAAACGACAACCAATAGAAATACCTATATTAATCTTTTTTTTCCTCAAAATTTTTAATATTTCTTTTTCATCATATTTTGAAAAATAAAAGACATCACATTTAATATTTTTTTTTAATGGAAATAATCTATACTTATTAAGTAATTTAATATCTCTTCTGTCGTTAATATGTGTAATTATACACATATATTCTATTTGTTTTTTTTTATAGTTTTGTGAAATATATTCATTTAAGATAGATGTTCCAAATACACAAAGTCTAGTTTTTGAATATTTCATATGAATAAAACCAAAAAAAATAGTTATGCTATTGTTATACAAGTTAGGCTTAATTCGCAAAGATTAAAAAACAAAATCTTAAAAAAGATATATAAAAATCAAAGCGTAATAGAATTTTTATTGGTTAGATTATTAAAAGTATTCAATGATAAAAATATATTAATTGCTTTAGCTAAAAATAAAAAAAACTATAAAATAAAAAATATACTTTCTAGATACAACATTAGATATTATGAAGGTTCTGAAGGTAACGTACTTAAAAGATACTATGAGTGTGCAGATAAATATAATGTGAGAGATATTATAAGAATTACTTCAGACTGTCCTCTAATTGACCCTTATTTAATTAAAAAAATGTACAAAAGATATATGAGTAAAAATTTAGAGTATTTAGCAAACACATTGCCAACAAATAAAAGAACATTTCCTGATGGATCAGATATTGAAGTGTTTAGATTTAAATCTTTAAAAAAAATTTTTAAAATGAATTTAAAAAAAAGTGATAAAGAACATGTAACAAATAAATTTTGGTCGACTAAAAGATTTAAAACACAAATTTACACTTCTTCATTAGATAATTCTAATTATAGATATTGTATAGATTATCTGTCTGATTTTAAAGCAGTCAAATTTATTATTAATAATTTAAAAAATAAAAAAAAATATGGAACAATAAATGAAATAATAAAAATTATTGATAAAAATTCTAAAATTAAGAAAATTTTATCCAGTAATTCAATTAAACATAAAAGTAGAAGAAGGGATATTTATTTATCCTAAATAATTTTACCAAATATATACTCGTCAATTCTTTTGTTTTTAAATTTTATTTCTTTTTTTAATAAACCCTCTATTTTGAAATTATTTTTTTTTAAAACAGAAATTGATCCTTTATTAATTTTATAAGTTTTTGCTTTTAATTTTTTTATTTTTTTTTTCTTTGCCTCTAAAATTGACAATTTTATAGCTTTTGCTGCATAGCCTTTACCCCATTGATTTTTTTGACCTATAAAATAGGAGATGTAAGCTGTTTTATGAATATTATTGATAGGACCTATTTTTATATTCCCAATGTGGTCATTTTTTTCTTTTAAAAATATACCATAAAGAAATTCATTTTTAGATCTATTAACTCTTATTACGAAATCTTTAATTTTTTTTATTGAATGAGTTTTATTGCATTGCTGTGTATATTTATGAACTT
>MDTG01240721.1_pt1 | contig 25527 bp, 25 predicted proteins | sample 811421 | NCBI WGS metagenome assembly MDTG01 (sample SAMN05326645, study PRJNA326480) | marine metagenome | isolation source: seawater | place: Pacific Ocean: South East | collected 2011 | reverse complement strand
GGAAGCGCAGTAATGCGTGCAGCTGACCAGTACTAATAGCTCAATTGGCTTGATTTATGCACTGAAAAAAATTTTTTTTTAGATATATAGCTTAAATTATCATTATAAAACCAACTATTTATAAGCTTTACCTGTTAAATGATTTGTTTATAATGTTCAAAAATTGAACATTATGTTAAACGATAACGATCAGTTTCAAGTATTAAGAAAAATACAAAAAAAACCCAGCTCAACTCAAAGAGAGTTAGCTGCAGAACTTGGGATTAGTCTTGGTAAACTTAATTATTGTATTAAGGCTCTTAAAAGCAAAGGGTTAATCAAGATAAACAATTTTAAGAAAAATCCTAATAAAATAAATTACCTCTATATCCTTACACCGAAGGGTTTATCCACTAAAATGAATATGACAATAAATTTTATGAAAAAAAAAATGAGAGAATATGATGAACTTAAAAGAGAGTTAAATGAAAATAAAGAAAAATAATTCTGCAAAACATGTGAAAGAGTTCTTAAGAGGGATACAGAATATTGCAAACGTAATTGATACCAATGAAATAAACTCTTTAGCCAAAGAGCTTTCATTGCTTAGGAAAAGAAAAGGAAGATTGTTCTTTCTTGGTGTAGGTGGCAGTGCAGGAAATTCCTCTCATGCTGTAAATGATTTTAGAAAACTGTGCGAAATAGAATCTTACACACCCACAGATAATGTTTCTGAGTTTTCAGCAAGAGTTAACGACGATGGTTGGGACAGTTCATTCTCAAATTGGCTGAAGATAAGCAGATTAGGAAAAAACGATGCAATTTTTATTTTATCTGTCGGTGGAGGTAACTTAAAAAAAAAGGTAAGCACAAATCTTATTCAGGCAATAAAATATGCAAAAAAAGTAAGATCTAACATTTTTGGTATTGTAGGCAGAGACGGTGGTTTTGCAAAACAAAATGGTAAATCAGTGATTGTAATTCCAAATATAAATACAAAACTTACAACTCCTTATGCTGAATCATATCAAGCAGTAATTTGGCACTGTTTAGTTTCTCATCCTTTATTACAAAAAGTAAATACAAAATGGTAAATTATAATAAAGCAGTTTTTTTAGATAGAGATGGGGTTCTTGTAAAATCTCAAGTTAAAAACAGAAAAGCATATGCTCCAAAAACTTTTAAAGATTTCAAGATTTATAAAGACTCCTTTATGTGTATAAAAAAACTAAGTTCAATAGGATTTAAAACTATAGTAGTTACTAATCAACCAGACGTAGAAAAAAAAATAATTTCAAAAAAAACCTTAAATAAAATGCATTTATTTTTAAAAAAAAAGATAAAAGTTAACAAAATTTATACCTGCACACATAGCTCTAAAAAAAAATGTAAATGTAGAAAACCAAAACCAGGTATGCTTATAAAAGCAGCTGAGTTAAATAATATAGACTTAAAAAAAAGCTATATGATTGGTGATAGATCCATTGACATTATTTGTGGCAAAAGTGTTGGATGCAAAACAATATTTATTGATAGAAATTATAAAGAGCAAAAACCAAAAATACAAAATACTTCGGTAAGAAACTTGAGGGAAGCTACAAATTATATTTTAAATAATGAAATTAGATAAACTAAAAATAAAAATTTTTGCTGATGGGGCTGATATTGACTCAATTAAAAAACTCAATCAAAATAATTTTATTAAAGGATTCACAACAAACCCAAGCTTAATGAAAAAGGCTGGTGTTACAGATTATAAAGATTTTGCACTTAAAATTTTAAGTGAAATTAGAGATAAACCAATATCTTTTGAAGTTTTTTCAGATGAAATATCAGAAATGGAAAAACAAGCATTTGAAATCGCTAAATGGGGTAAAAATGTTAATGTTAAAATACCAGTTACAAATACAAAAAAAGAGAGTACTGCTGAATTAATTAGAAAATTGTCATTAGAAGGTATTACATGCAATGTTACAGCCTTATTTACCTCTGATCAAATAAATGAAGTTTTTGATGCTATTGATAAATCAACACCTGCAATTCTCTCCGTATTTGCAGGCAGAATAGCTGATACAGGCGTAGATCCTTCCAGCATAATAAATCATTCCGTGGGTTTGATTAAATCTAAACCAAAGACCGAAGTTTTATGGGCAAGTACACGAGAAACATTAAATATTTTTCAAGCAGAAAAACTTGGTTGTCAAATCATAACTGTTCCTCATGAGATACTTAATAAGTTAAATCATCTTAATAAAAATTTAGATGAATTTTCTTTAGAAACTGTAAAATCTTTTTACAAGGATTCTGTTGCAGCGGGATTTAAAATTTAATTCAATATGAAATTTAAAAAAATTTTTATTACTGGAGGTGCTGGCTATGTAGGAACATGCTTGGTACCAAACCTTCTTGAGAAGAATTATGAGGTCACTGTTTATGACATTATGTATTACACTGATAAATATCTACCAAAAGAAAATAAGAACTTAAAAATAATTAAAGGTGATATTAGAGACGAAAAAAAAGTTTATGAAAGTTGTAAAAATCACGATGTATTTATAAATCTGGCTTGTATATCAAATGATACAAGTTTTGCGTTAGACGAAAGTTTGTCAACAAGTATAAATTTGGATGCATTTGAACCTATGGTAATTGCTGCAAAAAAAGCTGGTGTCAAAAGATTTATTTATGCATCATCAAGTTCTGTTTATGGTATTTCTAATCAAAAAGATGTTAAAGAAGATCATCCACTTGTCCCCTTAACCTTGTATAATAAATATAAAGGTCTGTGTGAGCCTCGACTTTTAAATCATACAGATAAAAATTTTGAGGGAGTTATATTTAGACCAGCAACAGTTTGTGGATACGCACCGCGCCAAAGATTTGATTTATCAGTAAATATTTTGACTAATTTTGCGGTAAATAAAGGTTTTATCAAAGTTTTTGGTGGAGATCAATTAAGACCCAATTTACATGTTGAAGACTATTCAGATGCTGTTGAACTTTTAGTAAAATCTGACTCAGAAAAAATTAAAAATGAAATTTTTAATGTTGGTTATCAAAATCTATCAATAATTCAAATTGCAAAATTAGTAAAAAAAGTTGTTGAAAAAAAGATTTCAGGAAAAAAAAATATTGACATTATTAAAGAAAGTTCAGATGATAATAGATCATATCACATTAATTCAGATAAAATTAAAGAAAAATTAAATTTTGTTCCGAAAAGAACTATTGAGCAAGCAGTAGAAGATTTGTGTGAAGCATTCAAAATAAATAAATTTAAAGATACATTTTCAGAGGATATTTATTTTAATATTAACAGAATGAAAAATATAAATGCAAAATAAGAATTTAAAAAAAATAGCTGTAGTTACAGGAGGAGCTGGTTTTATAGGAAGTCACATGGTGGATTTTCTTCTAAAAAAAAATTTTGTTGTTAATGCAATTGATGACTTATCTGGAGGTAGAATTCAAAATATAAAAAAAAATTTAAGAAATAAATATTTTAATTTTAAAAAAATTGATATTTGTAATTTGAAGCCAGATCATAAGTTTTTTAAAAATTGTGATTATATTTTTCATTTCGCAGGAAAAGGAGACATTGTTCCCTCTATAGAAAATCCTATTAGTTACATGAATACTAATATTATGGGAACAGTAAAAGTTTTAGAAGCTGCAAGAAAAGCAAGAGTTAAAAAATTTGTTTATGCTGCTTCATCATCATGTTATGGCTTGGCAAAAACTCCCACTCCAGAAATTCATAAAATTGATCCACTATATCCATATGCGATGAGTAAATACCAAGGAGAAAAAATTTGTTTCCATTGGTACAAACTTTATAAACTACCAGTAAATTCGATTAGAATATTTAACGCATATGGACCAAGAGTAAGAACCACAGGTGCCTATGGAGCTGTTTTTGGTGTTTTTTTCAAACAAAAACTTGAAAATAAACCTTTTACGGTTGTAGGAAATGGTAACCAAAAAAGAGACTTTGTCTTTGTAACGGATGTGGTTAATGCTTTTTACAAAGCAGCTGTAAGCAATATTTCTGGTCAAATATTTAATTTAGGTTCTGGTAAACCAAAAAGTGTAAATGATCTTGTAAAAATTATTGGAGGAAAAAAAACACATATTCCTAAAAGACCAGGTGAACCAAATATTACTCACGCTGATATAAAAAAAATTAAAAAGGTATTAAAATGGTCTCCAAAAATAACCTTTAAAGAAGGTGTTAAAGAAATGTTAAAAGACTTGAATAACTGGCGATCTGCACCTTTATGGAATTCTTTATCAATAAAAAAAGCCACAAAATCTTGGTTTTACTTTATGAAAGGCAAATAAAGATGCTAGAAAAACTAAAAAATGTTTATTCAAAAAAGATAATTACAACCAAGATATTAAAGAAAATTATTGGCTCGAGACCAAGAAAAGAAAAAGTTATCCTTTGTCATGGAAATTTTGATGTTGTTCATCCAGGCCATGTACGACACTTGATTTATGCTAAATCAAAAGCTGATACTCTTGTAGTTAGCATAACTGCTGATAAATTTATTCAAAAGGGTGTTTATCGACCATTTGTTCCTGAAAATATAAGAGCTATTAATTTAGCAGCATTTGAAATGGTAGATTATGTGATTATAGATAATCATAAAACTTCAAACGAAATTCTAAAAATTTTAAAGCCAGATTTTTTTGCTAAGGGTTTTGAGTATTCAAAAGGCAACCTTTCACTAGCAACAAAAGAAGAGTCAAAAATTGTAGAAAAATATGGTGGTGAAATGATTTTTAGCCCAGGAGATATCGTTTATTCCTCAACAAAATTACTTAATCTTGCCGAACCAAAAATAGATAATTACAAAATATTAGATTTAATGCAAAGATATCGAATTACTTTTTCTTCATTAAAAAGCGATATAAAAAAATTTAAAAAAATTAAAGTGCATGTTATTGGAGATACTATAATCGATACTCATACAAAGACTTCATTGATCGGTGGATATCTTAAAACACCCACACCAAGTGTTTTACATAATGATGTTAAAGATTATACAGGTGGTGCAGCTATTGTGGCTAAGCATTTAAAAAAAGCTGGAGCCGAAGTGTGTTTTACGACTATTTTGGGTGACGATAAATTAAAAAATTTTGTTATTAAAGAGATGAGAAAAGCTAAAATAAAATTAAATCCAATAATAGACAAAACTAGAAATACAACAAATAAAAACACTATAATAGCAAATAACTATAACATGCTTAAAATTGATAAAGTTGATAATCATCCTATTTCAAATAATATTTTAAAAAAAATAAAGGCATTAATTTCAAAAACAAAAGCAGATATTGTTATTTTTAGTGACTTTAGACACGGAATTTTTAATAAGTCTACAATTCCAATATTTACATCTTCTATAAAAAGAAAAGTTTTTAAAGTCGCTGACAGCCAAGTAGCTACAAGATGGGGAAATATAACCGATTTTAAAGGATTTGATCTGATAACTCCGAATGAAAAAGAAGCAAGATTTTCATTAGCTGATCAAGACGCAAGTATAAGTGATTTAACAAGACAACTTAATGAGAAAAATAGATTTAAAAATTTAATTTTGAAACTTGGTGAAAGAGGTCTTTTTGGTTCAGGAAAAAGTAATCCTAATGGATTTGCTATACCAAGTTTTACTAGAAAAATTATTGATGCAGTTGGAGCAGGTGATGCTCTTTTAGCTTATTCGTCCTTAACTTTATGTGTTTCTAAATCAATCTTGAGAGCAAGTATTTTAGGATCAATTGCAGCATCATGTGAGTGTGAAAAAGACGGTAATATTGAAATTAATCCCAGAGAAGTTTTACTTAAAATAAATGATTTAGAAGAATCTACAAATTATTCTGTAAAATCGAAATTATGAAGGCAATTGTTGTAGGAATGGGTGTACAGGGAGTAAAAAGAAAAAAATCTCTTAAAAATGATTTTATTTGTTCTGTTGATAAATTTAAGAAATCAAATTTCCAAACTATTCAAAAAGTTCCATTAAATATTTATGACACAGTTTTTGTTTGCGTGCCAGACAATGAAAAATTTGAGATTATAAAATATTCTTTAAAAAATAAAAAAAATGTTTTAGTGGAAAAGCCATTAATAACAAAAAAAAAAAGTGATTTAATAAAACTTCAAAACTTAGCAAAAAAAAATAAATTAATCTTATATACTGCTTATAATCATAGATTTGAACCTAACATACTAAAATTAAAAAATTTGATAGATAATAATAAATTAGGAAAATTATATAGTTGTAGAATTTTTTACGGTAATGGAACCTCAAAACTTGTAAATAAAAGCAAATGGAGAGATAGTGGATTGGGTGTAGTAACTGATTTGGGTTCACATTTAATTGACCTTTGTATTTTTTGGTTTGGTAAAAATTTAAAAAAACTACAAATACTTAAATTAAATAATTTTGAAAATAAATCTCCTGATCAGGCTTTAATTTCTTGTGAAATAAAAAATATTAAAATTGTACTAGAAATGTCACTTTGTATGTGGCGAAATACATTTTCTTGCGATGTGATAGGATCAAAAGGTTCTGCCCATTTAAATTCTCTTTGTAAATGGGACCAAAATGATTTCGTATATCGAAAAAGAAAAATTCCTGCAGGTAAACCTAAAGAAAGCAAAACTTCCTTTAAAAGAAAAGATCCAACATGGATGAGAGAATTAAACTTTTTTAAAAGATTAATAGGTAAAAAGAAAAATTCAAATTTTGAGAGAGATTTTATAATTAACAAAGAATTTCTAAAATTGAGGAAATTATGAAAAATAAACCAATAATAAGTTTTGTAGGCTTAACTCATTTAGGTTTAAATTATCTTGCCGCATCTTCAAAAAAAAATTTTAAAATACTTGGATTTGATAGAGATAAATTAAAGATACAAAATTTGAATAATGGAATTATTGATTATGATGAACCTGGATTAAAAAATTTAATATCGAAAAATAAGAAAAAGATAATTTTTACTAATAATTTTACAAAATTAAAAAAAAGCAAGCTAGTATTTATTTCTGAAGATGTAGGTACAGATAAAGAAAATAATTCTGATTTGAAAAGTTTGAGAAAATTAATCAATTTTACTATTAAATTCTTAAGTAAAAAAACAAAATTAATAATTCTATCTCAATCTAAACCCGGATTTATTAGGTCTATAAAATATGATCATAATAAACTTTATTATCAAGTTGAAACTTTAATTTTTGGAAATGCGATAAATAGAGCAATTAAACCCGAGAGATTTATTATAGGTCAAAAGAATAATCATAAAAAAATAGATAATGATTATCTTAAATATTTGAATTCATTTAGATGTCCAATAATCAAGATGAATTATGAAAGTGCGGAAATAACAAAAATAGCAATAAACTTACTTCTTGCATCATCAATAACCACTTCAAACATTTTATCTGAAATTTGTGAAATATGTCACGCGAACTGGAGAGAAATAATTCCGGCAATTAAACTAGATAGAAGAATTGGAAAATTTTCTTATATTAACCCTGGTTTAGGAATAAGTGGTGGAAATATAGAAAGAGATATAGTTACAGCAATAAAGTTATCTAAAAAAAAGACACCTTCAAATATTTTATTAAAATCTTTAGTACAAAACTCAAAGCATATGAAAGATTGGGTATATAGAGTAATTAAAAAAAACAAATTACTTAGTTTAAATAAAAAAGACAATATCGGCATCATTGGAGTGACATATAAAGAGAATACAAATTCCATAAAAAATTCACCATTTTTAGAATTAGAAAAAAAGATAAATAAAGTTGGCAAAATATTTGTTTTTGAACCAATGGCCAAAATTGATTTTAAAAGAAAAAATATTATTCAAACTAAAAATTTGAACGATTTTTTCTTAAAAAATAAAGTGATTGTTTTTTTACGACCATTTAAAAATATAAATATATTTAATCCGTATTTAAAGATAATCAAAAATAAAATCGTAATTGATCCTTACGGGGTACTTAAGGAAAAATTGAGAAATATTGAAGTTAAAAAATACTATACTTTAGGAACAAATTAATGAAAAAAAGAATTTTTATATTAGGCTCATCCGGTATTATTTCTAAAAATCTTCAAAAAATGTTAAGAGAAAAAAAAAGGAAATTTGTTGTCTTCGGTAAAAAAAAAATTAATTTACTTAATAAAAAATCAGTTCATGTTTTACGAAAAAAAGTAAAGTCAAATGATATAATTATATTTATTTCTGCACAAGCACCTGCAAAAAATTTCAAAATGCTATGCAGTAATATTGAAATGTGTGAAAATTTTTGTCAAGCATTAGAAGATAGGAAATTATTAAAAATTATATATATAAGTTCTGATGCCGTATATTCTGATAGTTTAAAAAAATTGAATGAAAATTCAGAGACATTATCAAGTTCAATGCATGGAATGATGCATTTAACTAGAGAATTGATTTTAAAAATATATTTTAAAAACTTATGTATTATCAGACCAACATTAGTTTATGGACCTGGAGATACTCATAAAGGATATGGTCCTAATATGTTTTTAGACTTAGCAAAAAAAAACAAGAATATAATTTTATTTGGTGAAGGAGAGGAACTCAGAGATCATGTATTTATAGATGATCTGATAAGAATTTTATACGCATGTATAATTAATAATAAAAAGGGCGTTTATAATATTGCTAGTGGAAAAATAAATTCATTTAAAAAAATAGCTGAAAAGATTGTCAGTCTATCCAAAAGTAAGTCAAAAATTATAACAACTAAAAGAATAGGCTTAATGCCTCATAATGGATATAGACCTTTTAATGTAAGTTGGATTAATAAGAATTTTAAAAAAGTAAAATTAACAAATATTAAAGATGGAATTATAAAATCTTTAAGGAATTAGTGAAAATGAAAGTAGAATTAATTGATCTCAAACAAAGATTTAAAAATGAAGAAAAAACAATTATGAAAATTGTTCATAAGGTTCTAAGTAAAGGAAACTTGATTTTGACAAAAGAAGTTCAAAACTTTGAAAAATCTATTTGCAAATATACAAACTCTAAATATTGTCTTGGTTTAAATTCTGGTACAGATGCCCTTATGATGTCATTATGGAGTTCAGGAATTAAAAGAGGTGATGAGGTTATTACTTCTCCAATTTCTTTTGTTGCAACAGCTAACGCAATAGTTCATGTAGGAGCAAAACCAGTTTTTGTAGATGTTGGTGATGATTTAAATATTAATCCAGATCTCATAGAAAATGCAATTACAAAAAAAACAAAAGCCATAATTCCTGTGCATTGGACTGGAAGAGTTTGTAAAATGGACAAAATTATGAAGATTGCAAAAAAATACAGATTGATTGTAATTGAGGATGCTGCACAAGCAACTGGTGCTTATTTTAAAAATAAACACGCTGGAACATTTGGAAAAATTTCTGCATTTTCAACTCATCCTTTAAAAAATTTAAATGCACTAGGTGATGGTGGATTCATAATTACAAATGAAAAAAAATTATATGATAAAATCAAACTTTACCGAAGTCACGGCCTTGAAGGAAGAGATGATGCAAAAATTATTGGAGTTAATTCTAGATTAGACTCGCTAAATGCAGAGGTTTTAACTTTTAGACTTAAAAAACTAAAAGAAATAATTAAAAAAAGAAAAAAAAATATAAGTTTATACAGAAAATATATTAAGACAGACAATGTGCAAATTTTAGACGACAATAAAGAGGAAACAAATAGTTATGTGATGTTTATTACATTATCTAAAAAAAGAGAAAAACTTCAAAGCTATTTAAAAAAATTTAAAATTCAATCTTTGTTATATTATCCAACGCCTCTACATATGCATAAATCAATGAAATTTTTAAAATATGTGAGAGGAAGTTTTCCTAATGCAGAAAGGATCACTGATGAGGTAATTTCGTTTCCACACCATCAATATATATCCGAAAAACAAATAAAGTATGTATGTAACAAAATAAATAATTTTTATAGTAAAAAACAATGATTGTTCCCTTTAATTATCTAAACTATCAATTTAAAAACAAAAAAAAGTATTTTGCAGAATGGAGTAAACTTATTGACACATCAGAATTTACATTGGGCCCATTCATTGAAAAGTTTGAAAAAAAGTTTTCAAAATACATTGGAGTAAAACACTGTATTTCAACAAACAATGGAACTGATGCTTTAATCTTATCTTTAAAATCTTTGGGAATTAAAAAAGGTGATGAAGTAATTACAGTTTGTAATTCCTTTTATGCAACAGCAGGAGCAATAGAGGCATCTGGTGCAAAAATAGTCTTTGTTGATAGTGATGAAAGATATCAAATAGATGTAGAAAAGATGAAAAATGCAATTACAAAAAAAACAAAAGCAATAATTCCAGTACACTGGGCTGGCGCATCACCCAATATGTTTAAAATAATGAAAATTGCAAAAAAACATAATGTTCATGTTGTAGAGGATGCATGTATGGGAATTGGAGCAAAATTGCATAATAGAAATCCTGGTAGTTTTGGAAATGTAAATGCATTTAGCATGCATCCTCTAAAATCATTAAATGTTATGGGTGATGGAGGAATGATAGGAACAAATAATGATAAGATTGCTAAATGGTTAAGAGAATATAGAAATCATGGAATGATTAACAGAGACAACTTATCTATTTGGGGAGTCAATGTAAGAATGCAACCTTTGCAAGCTGTTGTAGCAAATATTCAATTAGATGAAGTTAATAAAATTATTAAAAAAAGAATAAAAAACGCAAAATTTTTAGATAAAGAATTGTCAAAGATAAAATTTATTTCAATTCCTGAAAGAAAAAAGGGTTATAGAGAAACTTTTGCTTTATATATGGCAAATTTTGAGAATAGAGACGGGTTAAAGAAATATCTCATTAAAAATAAAATTGAGGTAAAAATACATTATCCGGTTCCATTACATTTACAAAAACCTGCTAAATTAGCTGGATACAAAAAAGGAAATTTTCCAATAGCAGAAAATCAATCAAAGAAGCTTCTAACACTTCCAGTTCATCAATATCTTAATAAGTCTCAATTAAAGTTTATGATAAAAAAAATAAAAGAATTTTATTACAAATGAAAAAAAAAAATAATATTTTAAGAATTGAAAATTCTTTAAAAGATAAAAAAGAGTTATCTAAAATAAATTATGACAAAAAAGAAATTCTTAATAAAAGTCAAAATTTTAAGAATATAATTGTTAAAAAACCCTGGGGACATGAATATCTTTTTTTTTCTTCTCCTGAAGTTTCTGTATGGATACTTAAAATTTTAAAAAATCACAAAACTTCGATGCATTGTCACACAAATAAAAAAACATCGTTAATTTTGGTAGAAGGAAAAGCGAATTTATATTCTTTAAATGGTAAAATTCAAATAGAAAGTGGAAACGTGGTGGCTATAGACAAAGGTACTTTTCATCGAACTTCTGCAGAATTTGAGCAAGACATAACGGTCATAGAAATTGAAACTCCCACAAATAAATACGATATTGTTAGATTTCAAGATGATTATAAAAGATCAACGTCAGGCTATGAAACAAAAAATTTTTATTCTAAGGTAGATGAAAAAAATTTGAATTTGACATATGAAAGTATTAATTCAGCTCCAAAATCTTTGGGAGAATGTGAAATCCAAATTATTGATATAAATCAAATTGATGAACTTAACTCTAATTCTCTGATTTCTCCTCTCAAAATGAAAAAATTTAATAAAGATTGTGCTATAATGGCTGGCGAAGTTTACGAAAAAAATTTCCTTTTAAGTCAAAAATCAATGTTAACAAATTTTCAGGAATTTCTTGTAATTAACAAAAAATAATTTTAAAAATAATTTATAATGAGACTATCAGATTATATTATAAAATTTTTAGAGCAGAAAAAAATTGATACAGTCTTTCAAGTTAGCGGCGGAGGTTCTATTTTTTTAGGCGATGCTTTATACAAGGCAAAAAAAATAAAATATATAGCTCATCATCATGAACAAGCAGCATCCTTTGCAGCTGAAGGATACGCAAGATGTAAAAACGATGTTGGATGTTGTTTTGTGACTACAGGACCAGGAGGTACAAATGCAGTTACAGGTATAAGTTCTGCATGGATTGACTCTGTACCAGTGATTTTTATTGCTGGCCAAGCTTTTTATAATCAAACTATTAAAAAAACAAAAAAAAGGCAAATTGGAGTTCAAGAAATAAATATTATCGATATTATTAAGCCAATCACAAAATTTTCAATAATGGTCAAAGATCCAGAAATGATTAATTTTTATTTGGAGAAAGCTTATGAAATATGTAAATCAGGAAGACCAGGCCCTGTCTTTTTAGATATTCCAGCAGATGTTCAAAATGCTAATATTGACGAAAAAAAAATAAAAAAATTTCGTTATAAAACAACTACAAAGAAAAATTTAATTGATAACCAGGTACACAATGTAATTAAAATATTAAAAAAATCTAAAAGACCACTTATTCATTTAGGCCACGGTGTTAAATTGTCGAAATCAAAAAAAATAGTAAATAAATTTTTCAATAAATTTAAAATTCCATTTATGGTTACATGGAATGCTGACGATTTAATATCTTCTGATCATAAAATGTACTTTGGAAAACCAGGTCAGTTTGGGGAAAGAGGCTCAAATTTCATAGTACAAAATTGTGATTTTTATCTATCAATAGGAACAAGATTACCGTTTATGATTACGGGCTATAATCCAAAGGATTTTGCAAAAAAAGCAAAATATAAAATTATGGTGGATATAGATAGAAATGAATTAAAAAAAAAGGATTTGAAATTAGATCTATCAATTAAAAGTGATGCTAAATATTTCCTAGAAAAACTTTCTAATAAACTTAAAAATTATAAACCAAGTATTAATTGGCTAAATTATTGTTCTAAAGTTAGAGCCAGATATCCAATTCTTGTTAAAAGCATGAAAGATGAAAAAAAATATATAAATTCATATTTTTTTATTAAAAAGCTTTCCGAAAAATTAAGTAAAAATGATATCATAATTACTGATATGGGGTTCTCTTTTACCACCACTCATCAAGCATTAGAAATCAAAGGAAATCAAAAACTTTTTACAAATTCTGGTCACGCCCCTATGGGTTGGGGTCTGCCAGCAGCAATAGGTGCTTATTATTCAAATAGAAATAAAAAATCAAACATAATATGTATTTCTGGCGAAGGTGGTTTTCAAATGAATATACAAGAATTAGCAACAATAATGCATAACAAGATACCAATGAAAATGTTTATATTCAATAACGGAGGATATTTAACAATTAAGCAAACTCAAATCTTAGGTTTTAATGGAAGAATCATGGGAGCAGATAAAAAAAGTGGTATTTCTTTTCCAAATTATGAAAAAATTTCAAAAGCACATTCAGTAGGATATAAAAAATTGACAAGTCATAAGAATTTAGAGAAAGATTTAGAAAAGATATTAAAATCTAAAAAAGCATTTATTTGTGAATTAATAATGAATCCAAATGAAGAACAAATCCCAAAAGCAGTTAACAGAAGAAACGAACATGGTATAAGTATCCCTGCAAGATTAGAGGACATGTATCCTTTCTTGTCAAAAGATGAATTAGATAGTAACAATTTGGATTAATGAAAAAAGCAATTATAATTACTGGAAATTTAGTCCAAGATCATGAATTTATATACCCATATTACAGGTTATTAGAAGAAGGTCTTGATGTAGATGTTTGCATTTTAGAGGGGAAACCAGTAGTAGGTATTTTGGGAACCACAATACCACCAAATAAAAATCAAAAAATAAAAAAAATTGAAGATCTTAATTTAGATGAGTACAATATTCTTATTATACCTGGAGGTGTAAAAGCAATGGAAAAAGTAAGACAAAATAAGAATATAATTAAATTTATTTCTGAATTTGATAAAAAGAAAAAATTAATAGCGTGTATTTGTAGTGGGGCGCAATTATTAATTTCTGCAAAAGTTGTAAAAGGTCGAAAAATTTCTGGATATTATAGTATGGAAGATGATTTAATTAATGCAGGGGCAATTTATACTGACTTACCCGCAGTCATTGATGACAATATTATAACGACAGCCCATTATAAAGATATGGGTCCTTGGATGAAGTCTGTAATAGAAAAATTAAAAAAATAAATCTTGCAATGAGAAAGTTTAATTTACTGGGAAGTTATCCAAATCCAAAAAATAAAAGATATGTAAGCGAAAACCTTAGAACAATAAAACACAGAATAATTGCTTCTTATAGGGGTAAAGAGTTTTATGATGGAAAAAGAATTTTTGGTTATGGAGGGTTTAAATATGACGGGAGATGGAAAATAATTGCAGATAGAATTTGTAAAAAGTATAATTTAAATAATAATTCTTCAATTTTACAATTGAGTAGCAAAAAAGGTTTTTTGCTTTATGATATTAAAAAAAAGTTTCCTAAGATGAAAGTTTGTGGACTTGAAACCTCTTCCTATGCGATAAAAAAAAGTATGAAAAGTGTTAGAAAATATATCAAAAAAGTTGACGATTATACAAAATTAAATTTTAAAAATTCTTCATTTGATTTTGTATTAGCTTTAGGAGTTCCTTATGAATATGGTTTAGATGGCTCAATCAAATGCTTGAAAGAAATTCAAAGAGTTTCAAAAGGTAAAAGTTTTATTAATCTAGGCTCTTATTCCACTCAAAAAGAGTTTTGGCAATTGAGACAGTGGACTCTACTTGGTATTACACTCCTTAAAGAGAATGAATGGAAGCAGGTAATGAAGCATACTAAATATACTGGAGATTACGATTTTGTTAACGCAAAAAATTTAAATTTGATTTCGAAAAAATAACTTTTAGTTGATAAGAAATGTATAATAAAATAAAATTTAAAATATTACATTTATGAAATACTTATTATTAGGAGGCGCTGGAGTTTTTGCCTTACACACAGCAAAATATTTACTAGAACAAAAAGATACTGAGCTAGTAGTTTGTGTAGGAAGAAATACTGTAAAAAATCCAGCATTCAACTTAGATATTGGTAAAAACGACAAAAGGTATGTCTTTAAACCATGCCACATTGTTTATGAACAAGATTTTTTATTTGAATATTTTGAAAATTATAAACCAGACTTTGTTATAAATTTTGCTGCTCTCGCTTATGCAACCTCTTGGGATAAATCATTTAGATATTATGATACAAATATTACTGCAGTTGCAAAAATTTGCGAGTTTTTATCAAAAAAAAATTACCTCAAAAAATTTTTACAAATAGGTACTTCAGAACTTTATGGTCCAGTATCAAGTCCCGTTGATGAGAAATATCCAATTAATCCTACTAGTCCTTATTCAGTATCAAAGTTAGCTGCAGATATGCATTTAGAAACAATGTTTAAGGTGCGAAATTTTCCAATGAATATAATTAGACCCAGTAATGGATATGGCTCAGGTCAATTATTATATCGTATCGTGCCAAAATCTGCTTATCTTATTTTAAAAGGTGAAAAGTTTCCTTTAGAGGGCGGAGGAAAAGTTAAAAAATCATTTATGCATTGCAGAGATATTGCGCGAGCAATTTATTTGATATTGCATAAAGGAAAATTAGGTGAAACCTACAACGCAGGAGTTGATAAACCAATATCAATGAAGGAAATAGTTGAAATAGTTGCAAAGTATTTAAATAAGAATTTTGAAGATGTGGTTACCATAACTGAAGGAAGAGTTGGAGAAGATTCACAATATTGGCTTAATAGCGAAAAATTATTTAAAGATACAGGATGGAGACCTGAAATTTCAATAGATGAAGGCATAAAGGAAACTGTTGATTGGGTTAAAAAAAATATGAAAAATTTTGAAAACGAGAGTTTAAATTTTCAATTAAGAGCTTAATCAGTATTTTATTTTAAAAATCTTTTTTTTAACAATTTTATTCATCGATAAATAATTAAAAATCTTTTTTGAAGTATTAATTTTCTGATGGGTTATAATAATGATTATATCATTTAAGCTCCTTTTAAATTTTGTAAATAAATCGTTTGAAGTCATAGTTTTAAAATTTAAAAATTTACTATCTCTAAATTGTTCGTTATCATCTATAACACCAATAGTATGAATTTCATTCTCTTTTAAAATTTTTAATGTAGCAGCAGTATATTGACTTCTACAATATGCAAATATTTTGTTATCTTTACTATTTATATTTTTTATTTTTGAAATTTTAATTTTCTTAATCGTTTCTATATATTTAGATAAACCATTATGTGAACCAAATCTTTTTACAAGATCTAATAAATCTAATTTTTCAGGCAATTTTATAAAATTGACTAAATTTTTTTTATTAGTTTCTAATAGTTTTGATATCTTCTTAACTTCATTTTTATTTCTTAAAATTATTAAAGCAGTAAAAACCCCAAAGATACCTTGTATATATCTTTTCAAGAATTTACTTTTTAAGTTATTAAAATTATTATTGTTAAAAAAAATATTAAACTGAATTAAATTATTTAATACTGAATAGGTGGTATTGTAGTCACTTGAATGGGTTAAACTATTAACTCTATCTTTTTTATGGTAAAATTTACTATTAAAACACGCAAAATTATTCATCAAACATATAGTTTTTGCCACAAATATTTCACTTTCACCAAATCTAGAGTTAGGAAAATCAATATTATTAGCATCAAGAAATTCTTTTTTTATTACGAAAAACCAACAATCTGAAAATGGAATATTAGTTTTCAAAACATAATCTATTAGTTTTTTTGAATTATAATTTTTTAAATTATCTCTTATAAATTTATCGTTATTCTTGGGGTAGGTCATTTTGGTATACCTCACAGGAATTACTTCTGGAAAAAAATTTTTTTTAATAAATTTTTCTAATTTATTAAGACAATTATTAATCAATTCGTCGTCACTATCTAAAAAAACAATATATTTCCCCCTCGCATTTTTGATAGCCTGGTTTCTGCAGTAACCTACACCATAGTTTTTCTTATTATTAATTAATTTGATGAAATTAAATTTCTTTTTAAAAAATTGACAAATTTTTTTTGATTTATCTGATGAGTTATCATTTATCAGGATTATTTCTAATTTATTATTTCTTTGATTAATCACACTTTTAAGGGTGATTGGCAGGAATTTTTCCGAGTTATATATTGGTATTACTATACTAAAAATTATATCCATTTCTATTAAATAAATTTTTAATTAAAGTTATTAAGATACAATTTCATATTTTATTGGTTCAGAAGCTTGAAGTGCTGCCTCAACTCGTTTGACATTATGATCTCTTCCGTTACATGATTTACAAGCTTCTAAAAAATCTGTTTCAAAATATAGTTTATGAATTTTTTCTTTTAATTGTTCTTTATTGTATAATCTAATGTTAATTATTTCATCATCAGCGTACTTAATTGCTTTAAGATTCGTTGCATTTGCAGAAAAAGGACATAGATACAATTTCCCATGAAGCAAGGTGAGACCTCTATTGATACAACAATTACCAAATATTTCCTTATTTAATTTGTCACTTCTATTTGATTTGATTATTTTTCCAACATCCTGCCACTCAGTAACTCTCGACGCATTATGAGGTATTTTTTTCTCCTCAAGAACTTTAACTAAATTTTCAACATTCCTCGAAATTTTACCATAGTCTGAAATATCAAAAAAAATTCTCTCATCTTGAAAAACATGAATTTTTTCTTTTTTTGGAACGATTGTTCCATTGGTATTAATTTTTAATTGATCAAAGTTTTTAAATTTCAAAAGATGTTCTACAACCTCATATATTTTTTTATACATAAAAGGTTCACCACCTAAAAGACGAATTTCTCTGCAGTGATCAACTGAATTTAGAAAAACATTTATAGAAGATATTACCATTTCATAGTCTTGATCAATTGGTTTTGCGTAAAGCTGCATTAAATTTGCACAATCTTTACATTTAAGAGAACACTTTTCTGTTAACATCAAATCAATACTATCTACTTTTAAGGTGGTACTTTTATTTTTGTGAGCTAAGACAGAATACATATATAGATCAATTTTTTGTTTAAATCTTGTTTCAGACCATGTTATGTCTGAGCATTTCTTAAGATCAATTTCTAGTTTTGAAAAAATAAAATCACAATCATATAAAAATTTTATTCCTAATTCGGTCAATTGTTTTCGAATGTATGGAAAATTTAAGTCTACAGCAATCAAAACCGGAATATCGTCGAAGCTTTCCTTAATTTGTTTTGGTGAAATTACATCAATTCCGCCTATTTTTTTCCCCCACCTATGCATGTTATTATCTGACATAGCGAGCACATTTATTTTGAGATCTTTCAGTGCCGTTAAAGTTATTTGACCGCAATTACCTGTTCCAAAAATTATAACACCTTTTTTATCCTTTAACTCATTTAATGTTTTTGTTGGATTTTCTACAGGATATGGTGAGTTATAAATCATTTGAATTCTGTTATTTAAATATTATGTTAAATATACTAATTTGTTCACTTAATGAACAAAATTGTATCATTTTTTTATTTAATTTTACAGTTTAAATATTAGATTAATTGATATGAAAATACTTATTTCTGGTGCAAACGGGGTAGTTGGTTCAGATTTGGTAAAATTTTTTTCCAGAAAAAATAAAGTCTATGCACTATTTAGAACCCCAAACTTAATTAATAAAAATTTAAATAATAAAAATATTACCTGGATAAAACACGATCTAAAAAAAAAAATAAAAAAAAATTTTAATGTTAAAATAATAATACACTGTGCGGTTACACACTCATTATCAAGAAATAAAAATTTAAAAGATTTGATAAATTCTAATATTTTTGGGTTCTATAATATAATAGAGTTTGCAAAAAAAAATAAGGTTCAAAAAATATTTCATTTGTCATCTGTAAATGTTTATGGTGATATAAAATCAAAAATTTTAGATGAGAAAATCCCATTTAACTCCGCAGACTTATTAGGGTGCTCAAAAATTTTGATGGAAAAAATGTTGGAAAATAAAAAGTTTCAATTTTTAAATATAAGACTCCCGGGAGTAGTTGGGTATCAAATAAATGATAAAAATAGACCTTGGTTATGCAAAATTGTAAATCGACTTAAAGAAAACGATGATGTTACTATTTTTAACTCTTCTAAACCATTCAATAATATTTTAGATAGTTATGAAATTTATAGGTTCATTAATTTTTTAAAAAATAAAAAATTAAAGAATGATAATTTAAATCTATCTGCATCTAAACCAATGATTCTAAGAAAATTAATCTCAAAAATTCAATTTTCATTTTTATCAAAATCTAAAGTTAAATTTTCTAAAAGAAAATCAAAATATTTTACTATTTCAACATCCAAAGTTTACAGTGATTATAAATATAAGACATCCACAACCAGTGAAATTGTTGACAGATATTTAAAAAAATTCCCAGATAGTTTAATTAATTATTAAAAAAAAATAATTTTTTTATATTTGTATTCTTAAATCTAATAACTGTTTCAATTAAAATTGAAAAGACTAAAGTTGAAATTACACTATGAGTAAAAAAAGGTATTGCTAATGTGTAACACTCCAAAAAACCCCTAAGAGAATACCCGTAAGATCCTAGAATCCACACTCCAAAATTAGTAACAATAAAAAAAATGATTGCTCCAGACAGAGCTCCAAATATTCTTGTAATTGCAGTTTTGAAAAAAAACTTCGATATTAAACCAATAATTACTACACTACCCCATGTAAAAAAAGTTGTACTATGAAATCCAATTACAAAATCGGTAATTAAAAAACTAAATATTACTGCAGGAATAAACTTTCTTCCAAATATAACTGGCACATAAAAGCTTAAGGCAATTAAACTAGTAAAGTTAGGAGGATGAGGAATAAATCTACTAGCTGATAACATTAAAAAAATGCCAATGGTGATTTTTATATAGTTCATTTAATTATTTTATTTAACTGCACAACTGAATACAAGTCTATAAATTGAGGTAAAACTTAAAATAAGTTATGAATATTTATAATTAATATTTTCTTCTTAAACCAAAACTTATTGATCTACCGTCCTGTGAATATGTGCCAGGTTTTTCATATCGCTCATTCAAGAGGTTTGTAAAATTTAGAGAAATTATATTACCAAACCAATTTTTTCTTATTGACATATCGACTAAATTTACACTCTTTACAAAAGCATTCTCAGATCCCGTCCAGTCAATATGATCTCCTATATATCTATGACTTAAATTTAGATTAAAAGGTCCATATTTAGATGAGTCAAAATTTTTCTGATAATCAATTCCATAAGATAAATCTGGTCTACGGGAATTTGGACCACCAGTGGCAGTTCTACTTTTTGAAAAATGTGAAACTAAAGAGACACTTTGATTATTAACAGACCAAGTAATTTCACTTTCAAGACCTTCTTGCGTTGTATCAGGAATTTTGTTCTCATAAGCACTCCAAGAAGAATTGATTTTTATTCTATCCTTCATTCTAGTTCGATAAGCAGTTGAAGAAAATTTGACATTTTTTGAAAAATTATATTGACCAAAAATTTCATTTGTTTCACTTTTCTCTGGATTAATATTTTTTTGTCCTATGTTACCATATAGCTCATACAAGCTAGCATTCTTTAGACCTGTAGCATGAGTTGCTACAAGTTTAAATTTGTTCCATAATTGAGTAAAATTTATTTTGTAAGTTTTATTTCCACCAGTTTCTTTATGATCATCATTTCTACCATGAAATGACAACAATCTATTTTCGCTAAGTTTGTACCCAGTATTTATGAAAATACCAAAATTGCTTAAATTACCTTTTGTATGAGATGAAAATGTAGTTGTCTGATAATGTCCCCAATCATATTTATACTCACTTCCAAAACCATATGATAATTTTTTATTAACAACTACCTCTTTTTCTGTTTTTGCTACTAATGACTCACTGTAATATTTGTCCTTTTTTCCTTGTACATAATATTTTCTGTCGTAATTATGATAATGAAACATGATATTATCGAGAGTATTTTTTGTTTTTCTTTCAAATCCTGTTTGCAAAGCATACATTTTATTATCTGATGTAACAGCCTCTTCTTTTGTATCAGAAGAGTCATAATCAGTTTTAGTGTCACGATAGTAAAAAGTTGATTTAAACTTTAAATTATCATTTAACCACTTATTTCCATTAAAATTAATTTGATAATTTTTTGTACCATCATACTCATTACCCTTAGCTTTAGCACTATCAGTCTCACTATGATTTGAGACACCTTTAAAGTTAAGATGCCATCCATTTTGAGTAATTTTAGTTGAATTGTATTCAACAGAATTATTTTTTAATCCAAATCCATTTACAGAATAACTATTAGTATAATCAACATCAGTCACAAAATTAATTGCACCACCTATAGCATCAGGTCCAAAATGCGCACCGTTTGACCCTTTGTAAACTTCTATTTGTTGAACTGTCTGTAAAAAATCTTGACCAAAATCATGCAACCCATTAGTTGCAGATTGATCATTAATTGCTATTCCATTTAACATTACAAGTGTATGATTAGACTCAGAACCTCTCATAAAAATAGCCGCTTGTTGTCCTTTTTGCCCTGTTTGATAGTAATCTACTCCTGTGACTTTTTTTAATATATCTAAAGCGGAAGTTGCTCCAGAATCAATAATTTGTTGTTTTGTAAAAATTTCTTTATTTATACCTTGAGAGTTATATGGAGATGTGTTTGATGTTTTGCTTATAGTTATACACGGTATTCCCTTTCGATTGTCCCAATTACAGTTTTCCAAAGCAAGAAGGTTAGTAGTATTTATTAATAAAGAAAAAAATAATAACAATTTTAAAAACATTCGCCATCCTTTCAACTTCTATATTGTAGAAGTTTATTAATTTAGTTGATGCCGATGCTAACTTTTCATTGCAGAACTAGACTTTTCCTGGCCTTCATTCAACAGCGGACTTAACTGGGTGGCGCTCCGACTTTAACGGTTGCAGGAACAGCCAATGAATTTCACACTGATTTCCCACCATGCATTTCAGTATATAATAATACGTATTATAAATTAATTAAAAGTCAAATAATTTTTATTTGATAGAGTCGTATCTTTTTCTTCTTCTTCTTCTCCATTCTAAAACGTTATCTTGAACCTCTGTTTCATATCCAAGAATATAATTAAGACTGTTGTCATCAGAAAATTTTCCATTTAGTGCTTTAGGAAAACTAATCTGCTGCTTGATAAAAGGAAGAGTAAAAACTTGCACGATTAATTTTCTGTCATTTAAAGTATTATTTTCACCAGCACGATGAAATAATAATGAATCAAAAATTAAAATATCTCCTTGTTTAGCTTCAATTTTTTTTTCATTTTCGTCTATGTATTTTTGAGAGGGAAATTTCTCAAATTTATGAGAAAAAGGAACTATACAAGTACCACCATTCTTTTCAGTAAATTCATCGATACAAATTAAAGTAGTAATTGCGATTGGACGTGAAGGTATGAAGTGTTGATAAGATAAATCTCTATGCCATGTTGACCCAAAGTGTTTACTTTGAGCTCTATTAATTGGGCAATTTTGTAAATTTAAAATATATTTTTCACCAAAAGCAATTTTAAGAATATCATCAATCTGTTTATTTTTTATAAATTGAGAGAAAAAATTATCATATACAATTAATGCTCTAGCTAGATTGTTTTCATTGATAGACTTAAGACTTTCTTCATTTCCATATTCTTTAATTTGATGTTTGTAGATCTTATCGATGTTGATTTTAGCAGTTTCACAAATTTTTTTTGAAAAAGCATTTTTAATTATTGAATAACCATTTTTAACAATGTTTTCAAAATGATACTCAGACTCATTTTTAATTATCTCCAACTCACTAACCCCCTGCGTATTATTTTTTTCAGATACACCGGTAATATTTTTAAGTGTCATTTTTTATAAGAAATAGACTTAATATTTTTGAATTTTAATTTATTTATAATTATTATAGACTAAATTGCTTAATAGTTCAATAATTGAACAATATTATTTCTTTACAGTTCAATAATTGAACAATATAAAGACATAAATATAGGTTGATAAAGTATAATGCTAAATTTAAATAATAGTGAATTCCTAGATCCATCCAAAGCTGATCAAAATTTTAAGGATCTATTTAATAAACCAGGACCTTATTATAATTGTTATCCAATATTAGGTAAATGGAAAAATTATTCTGAAATGGATGCTAATTATACCAGTGCACTGATTAATTATTTAAAAACAAATCAAGAAAATCCAATTTCAATCTATCTCCATATTCCCTATTGTGCAAAACTTTGTTATTATTGTTGTTGCAGATTACATGTTTCAAATAATCGTGAAGTAATAAATAATTTTGTAAAAATTCTTATTAAAGAAATAAATTTATTAAAAGATCTTCTCGAAGAAAACAATATTCATTTAAATGTAAAAGATATTCATTTTGGTGGCGGAACACCTTCACACTTAACAATGCATGAAATTGAGGAAATAATTGAAAATTTAAAAAAATTTATTTCTTTTGATCAATTAACGGAATTCTCTATGGAGATTGATCCAAGAATAATTGATGCAAAAAATTTTCCAATTTACTCTAAATTAGGTATTGATAGAATTTCATTTGGGGTTCAAGATTTTGACCCAATAGTGCAAAAAAAAATCAACAGAGAACAGCCATTTGAATTGATCGAGAAACTTATGAAAGACAATCTAACAAAATATTTTAAAGGAGTAAATTTTGATTTGCTGTATGGGTTACCCAGTCAAACTAAAGAAACTTTCAGTAAAACAATAGAGCTAACAAAAAAGTTATCTCCAGAGAGAATAACTTTAATCAAATACGCTCATATTCCAAATAAAGTTAAACATATGAAAATGATTAAAGTGGAGGATTTACCGGATCCAAATGATCTACCAATTATATTTATGGATTCCACAAAAAAGTTAATCGAAGCTGGATACGAGTGGGTAGGCATAGATCACTTCGCAAAAAAAAATGACGAACTATCAATAGCTAAAAAAAACGGAAAAGTTTACAGAAATTTTGGTGGAGAAACGCCTGGCTACACAAAAGATATGATTTCGTTGGGACCTACTTCAACAAGTGGTTTTGGTAACTACTACTTTCAAAATACATATGATTTAAAAGAATATAGGGAAATTGTTAGTTCGGGAAAATTTCCAATTTCTAGAGGATATGTTTTAAATAAAGATGATATTTTAAGAAGAGAATGCAATTTTTCATTACAATGTAACCAAGTTTTAGATATTAAATATATTTCAAATAAATATAAAATTGATTTCAAAGATTATTTTAAAAAAGAAATTCAACAATTAAAAAAAAAACAAGATGAGGGGATGTTAAATTTTAATAACGATTTTATAAAAGTAACTACTTATGGAAGATATTTTGTGAGACATATATGTCAAATTTTTGATACATTTTTTGATTATAATAAAGAGTACGAGATACATGGAAATTAAAAAATGATACGATCTTCTGATAATTTATATAAAAATGGCTTCTTAATTTTAAATAATTGCATTGATCAAAAAACAATAAATAATATTGCAAAAAAAATGAATGAAACTCTTTTAAAAGAGATTAGCCATTTTAAATTAAAGAAAAAAAAAAGTTTAACTGATAATTTTAACCAGCTAACAAAAAAAATTTCTCAATTTGAAATTCAAAAAAAATTATCTAAGGATTTAATCGATGCAAATTTGATAGATAAAATTTTCAATCAAAAAAAATTACTAAATAATCTTATCTCGTTACTTGGTCCTGATTTATCTTATATGGCTGATTTTGAGGTGGCTATTAGCTCAAAAGTTAATAAAGTTAATGATTATTATTTTGTTAAAAAATTTCATCAAGAATTTTGGAGTGGAATGGGCCTAGAGTCTCTGCAGCTATGGATACCAATTAATTTAAAAAAAGGGATGGGGACTATAGAAATTATTAAAAACTCTCATGAATGGGGACATATTCCTCACCAAAACCGCGAGCCAATAAAACTTCCTAAAAAATATAAAACATATAAAGTGAATATTAAACCAGGTTCTGTTGCAATGATGTCAGCTTTAACTTTACATAAAACTATTAAAAATAGTCATAATGAAATAAGAATAGCTCTGCCAATCACAGTAAGAAATTTTCATTATCCAAATTATGGTAATTCTGACTTATTTAATTTTAAAAAATTTAATCAATCATTTTTTACTAAATTTAGAAAAAAACTTGGAAATTCTCAATTAACAGCATTTAGAACTAAATCAATTAATGACATTAAAAACTTAAACGGAGATCACTCATAATGAAAGATGCTAATATTAGCACCGAAAATCTTACAACTGTAATGAATGATGATCATTTATTAGCAAAAGCTCATATTGATTCAATTATGAACGGAAAAAAAATTAAAAGAGTTTTGTTTGTAAATCCTCCAGATGTAGATGAGAGTATATTTGATTACGAGGTTGCTAAAAGAGG
>MDTG01055649.1_pt1 | contig 25529 bp, 23 predicted proteins | sample 811421 | NCBI WGS metagenome assembly MDTG01 (sample SAMN05326645, study PRJNA326480) | marine metagenome | isolation source: seawater | place: Pacific Ocean: South East | collected 2011 | reverse complement strand
TGCCAAAACATTATTAATTAAATGTCTGTCTAACAGTCTAGACCTTAATTTTAATCGAATTCAATTTACGCCAGATTTGATGCCTTCAGATATTACGGGTACTGAAATTATCCAGCAAAACAAAGAAACCGGAGAGAGAACTTTTTCATTCCATAAAGGTCCTGTATTCTCAAATATTGTTTTAGCAGATGAAATTAATCGTACTCCCCCCAAAACTCAGGCAGCTCTTTTACAGGCGATGCAAGAAAAAAAAATAACTGCTGCAGGCAAAACCTATGATTTAGAGCGACCGTTTTTTGTTTTGGCGACACAAAATCCAATTGAGCAAGAAGGAACTTATCCGCTTCCTGAAGCTCAACTCGATCGATTTATGTTCAATTTATTAATCAATTATCCAACGAGGGATGAAGAGCTGAAAGTAGTTAAGGATCATAGTTTGCAGAACCCAGAATCCATCGAATCTGTTATTAGCATTGATGATCTTAAAAGCTATCAAGATTTAGTAGAAAATGTTCCAGTAGCTGATAATATTGTAGAGTATGTTGTTGACTTGGTTAAAAAAACACGTCCTCAAGAAAATCAATCTGAAACCAATCAATGGCTTGAGTGGGGTGCTGGTCCTCGGGCGAGCACACATTTAATTTTGGCAGCAAAAGCAAGGGCTGTTTTAGATGGTAAGGCAACTCCCGACATCAACGATGTTAACGCAATGATTAAGCCGGTTTTAAGGCATCGTATTGTTCCCAGCTTCAACGCAGAGGCAGAAGGAATAACAAAAGATGATATTATCGACCAGCTTTTATAAAAATTAATGAAGAAAAATAAGTACTTATCAAATGAAGCAATATCAAAGCTTGATAATTTACAGATTAAAGCTAAAAAAGTTGTTGAAGGTTTTATTGTTGGCCTACATAAAAGTCCTTACCACGGTTTCTCTGTAGAGTTTTCAGACCATAGATCATATGGGCCAGGAGATGAGGTTCGCCATATAGATTGGAAATTATGGGGTAAAACGGATCGTTTTTTTGTTAAAAGATATGAAGAAGAAACGAACCTTAAGGCACACATTATTATTGATCAAAGCGCTTCTATGGGCTACTCTTCACACAGTATGAGTAAATTAGAATATTCTAAAATTTTAGGAGCCTCCTTTAGCTACATGCTTATTAAAAATCAAGATGCTGTTGGACTCTACATGTTTAATTCTAAAATAAAGAAAACAATTCCACCTCGATCTACAAGAAGTCATTTAAATTTAATTTTAATGGAAATGAATAAAATTAAGCCGAGGAGTCAAACTGACATTGCAAAAGCCCTCCATGAATGTGCTGATAAGACACATAAAAAAGGACTAGTTATATTAATATCTGATTTAATGGATAATCCTGAAAAAATCTTGAAAGGATTAAAGCACTTATTGTATAATGGACATGAAGTTCTTGTGTTTCATGTTTTAGATCCCAGAGAAATTGATTTTGATTTTAAGGAAAGGGTTCGTTTTAAAGATATGGAGTCCGGACAAGAGATTATTACAGACCCACGGCAATTAAAAAAGAGTTATCAAGAACAATTCAATAAATTCATGAATTTTTATAAACAAAATTGTGGTAAAAATCGAATTGACTATATTCCAATTAAAACCGATCAGCCTTTAGATACAGCGCTAACAGAATATTTAGCAAAAAGACAAAAGCTTAATTAGTCCAGAGTTACGCCACTATCTTTTGCTATTTTTTCAATTGATAGCAAGTAGACATCTTTAATGTTTTTGCGCAATCTTTTCATATCATTGATGGCACTTTCAGTTTGTCCGACACTACTGTCATCAATTTCTAGCATACTAGCATCCATAAAATAGTCTTTAGCAAGATTCACCATTTTTAGTGTTTCTTTGCAGTCATTATATATATTTTTGATTTTTTCGGTAGACATATTATCAGAAGAAGTTAGCTTCTTATATTGATCAACCATGTTTTCATAAAAAGTATTTCCTAATCGTTGGTATATAACTCCAACATTAAAATATATATCTGCATTATCTGGATTGCTCGCAAGCACCTCATCACTTAAAATAATAGCCTCATCATATTCTTCTAGCTCAACGTGAATGTATATTAAGCTTTGCTTAAGCTCGCTTATATTATCTATGTTTTTTGTGTTATCTAACGCTTTTTGGTAATACTCTCTTGCAAGTTCAAAATTTTGAACTTGAAACTCTAAATCTCCCCATATCTGAAGAGCACGATAATTATTTGAATCTAATTCCAGAGCTTTATTAAGATTTTCTTTAGCCACTTTCTCATATTTTTTACCAGAACTACCTGAGTCTTGTGCAAGCTGAAGATTTATTAATGTGCTTGTTAGATAGTTGTCTGCTTTTTCTAGAATTGATTTAGCAAAGTTAATTTCTTTTAGTGCTTCCTCAAATTTTTGGACATCAACTAGACTGACTGTTTTATTAAATGAGCTCATCCATATTTCCTCTTTATATATAGGAACAGCATCAGAAATTGTTTTTAAAACTTTACCATTATCTAGCCTCATGGGTCTTTCTAGGTTTTCTCCAGGATTTTTTTTCATTGCAAGGTTTAACATATCGTTCATTTTAACCCAATCTTTTCTAGGTCTATAAATTTCAACAGCAAGGAAATAAGCAACTCGTGCCTCATTTTGATGTATTTCTAAGTCAAGAGCCTTAAGAGCGTATTCCTCTCCTTTTGTAAAATTCCGCTCAGACCTAACAGCCGTAGTTGCCGATCTATACTCCATTGAAGTAGCGTTTGACCCAGCACAAGACCAGAGCGTAAATAAAATAAATGATATGATAATATTTTTTTGCATTGAAACTCCTTTTAAGTCAATAAAATTTGAATAATTTTAAAACTATTATTCATTAATTCCAATTGTAATACTTATTTATATCAAATAATATAGACAATGAATTATTATCAATATTGCTCATATTGTGGAAAAGAGAATGATTATGGAAAAATTGATGGGAATATCAGATATCATTGTCCAAGTTGTAAAACTATTCATTATGAAAATCCAAAGCCAACAGCAACATTAATATGCCCTAAAGAAGACTCTATACTGCTAGGTAGGCGAGCTTTCTCTCCAGGTAAGGGTGAATGGGGATTACCTGGAGGTTTTATGGAACTTAAGGAAACCTTATTTCAGGCAGCACAGCGTGAATTAAAAGAAGAAACAAATTTAGAGGGAGAGCCTACTAGAATTTTAGGAACATGCTCTCATTATGGAAGCATATTTGGAGACATATTATTGATTGGACTAGAGGTTAAGATTAGTAATTGGGATAATATGAAGGCTGGTGATGATGTCTCGGAATTGAAATTATTTAATATAAAATCTATTCCTAAACTTGCTTTTGATTGCCATCAAAAAATTGTATCTTACTATCTGTCATGAAAAAAACCTCTCTTATCGATGGTTCAGAAATTTATTGTATTTCTCCTTCTGAAGGACAGATGCTTTATGAACATATTAATGGTTATTTAGATCATGATTTTATTAAAATAAAATCAGGAGATACAGTTATTGACATTGGTGCAAACATTGGAGTTTTTGGAATTAAGCTATCTAATATGCTTTCTGATATTAAAATTTTTGCATTTGAGCCAGTTGACCCAATTTTTTCAGTTTTAAAAGAAAATGCAGAACTATCAAAAAACAAACAATTCAAAGTTTTTAAATGGGGTTTGTCTGATAAAAATGAATTTATAAATTGCACTTATTACCCAAATAGTCCAGCAATGTCAACATCGAATCCTGAAATGTGGGGCTCCAATGAAGAATTACTTACAGCATTAAAGGGAAATCTTGCAAATGCTCCTAAAAATTGGTGGTGGGCAAAATATATTCCACATTTTTTTTATCCGCATATTGTTAATAGGCTGAGAAAAAATCCACAGCAAATAAAATGTGAGCTTAAAACAATTTCAGAATCTATTAAAGAATGTCAAATAGAAGAAGTTAATCTTCTGAAAATTGATTGTGAGGGAAATGAGTTGAAAGCAATTAATGGCATTAAAGATTTAGATTGGGGTATTATTATGCAGCTTATTATTGAGGTCCATGATATTAATGGAAGACTAAATCATATTGTTGAAATGTTAAAAAGCAAAAATTATAGTGTTGATGTTATTAAAGAACCTTCTCTTGAGAATACATCTCTTTATAATGTATATGCCCGTCGTTAAAATTTTAAGATTAAATAAAATTAACTTATAATCAACAATGTGAGCTGTAACATATCTTCACATTTTTTTATTTTTATATATTACTATACTGAAGCTATATTGAAGTTAGCTTTATAAAGGGAGATTTAATGAAATTTTTATATATAACAAGTATCATATTCAGTTCAATTTTATTATCTAGTCAAGAGTCTTTAATTAAGATGCCCGCTTTTGATTTAGATGTAATATTATCAGAAGATGAAAGCAGAGATTCTAATACTCCTATACGTTATGCTTTTGATTTTGATGTAGATATTAATTTATTTGAAAACGCATCAGTTGAAAACTTAGATAATGGAGATAAAATTTGGAGATTGAGAATTGAGTCAGATGAAGCAATTGGAATGAAGCTTTATTTTAATGAGTTCTATTTACCTAAAGGCTCTAGTTTGTTGATTTATAATAGTGATTATGATATGGTAGTTGGGCCCTTAACGTTTGCAGATAATCATGAAGACCAACAATTTAGCCATCGATTGATAAAAGGAGATTTTTTGACTCTTGAGTATCACCAGCCTTATGAAGTATTTGATTCTGCGCTTATTAATATTTCTAAAGTATATCATGCATATAAAGATATTCTAGGTTTTTATGAGTCATCTGATCGAGATAGAAATTGTGGTGAAAACGTTGTTTGTGATGATGGAGAATTTGAAGATCAAATTAATTCTGTTATTTTCCTTGATATGGGAGGCTATATTTGTTCAGCGTCACTTATCAATAACACAAGTTTTGACTTAACGCCTTATGTTTTAACTGCTAATCATTGCATCGATACTAATTTAAATGATTCAAATCCAGCACCAACAGGTGTTCATAATTATTACACTTTTTATTTTAATCATCAATCGAGTAGCTGTTCAAACTCAAATGGATATTACAATAATAGTCGAACAGGCTCAACGGTAAGAGCAAGTTATTATTATTCAGATGTTGCATTATTAGAAATGGATTATAGTCCAGCCTCTTCATTTAATGCTTATTATGCAGGTTGGAGTAAGTCTACCTCTACACCCCAAATTTCTGCAGGAATTCATCACCCTGGAGGAGATCCTAAAAAAATTAATTATGATAATAATCAGTATGCTAGTAGTGATGGCTGGTATTCCAGCAATACACACTGGAGACTATCATGGGCTGAGGGAGGGACTGAGGGAGGTTCGTCAGGCTCTCCTGTATTTAATGATGATAAATTAATAGTAGGACAGCTTCATGGTGGAAGTGGAGAGTGTGGTTCTGGAACAGATTATTATGGAAAATTTAGCAAATCCTGGATTGGTGGTGGCACAAGCAGTAGTAGGCTAAGTGACTGGCTTGATCCAGAAGGAACAGGGCTAACCTCAATATCTGGAACCTATAATGGTGAAGGAGGTGGAGAGGCTCCAGAAATAACACTCATTTCTCCAAATGGAGGAGAGTCATTGGACCTAGGAACTAATTATGAAATTACTTGGGATGATAATTTTTCAGACAATGTTTCGCTAAAATTGTATAGAGGAGGAGTTTTTGCTGCTACAATTAGCTCTTCAACTGAAAGTGATGGATCATTTAATTGGACGATCCCTACAGACTTACAAGAAAATGATAATTATAAAATTAAAATTCAAAATGTTTCAGAGTCAGTGATAAATGATTTAAGTGATAATAATTTTTCAATTACATCACCAGGAATTATTTATCTTAGTATTGATAGCGTTAGCTTAACCGGATCAGAGGGAACTATTGATATTTATATGGAAAACAATACTTCAGTTTCAGGCTACCAATTTGTTATTAATGATAGCCCAGATGTTATCAATATAACAGGTGTTCAGGATTTATCAGATTCAGATTTTTCACTTTCAAGCTCTGAAGGCGGGCAGATTCTAGCATTCTCTTTCACAGGGGGAGTTATCCAGCCAAGTAGCGGACTTTTATTATATGCTACTTTTGAAGTTGTTGATAATCAAGAAACAACGCTTTGTATACAAGATGCAGTTTTTTCAGACCCCTCAGCAGATCCTCTTATTGTTAATATAGGAGATTGTGTTACGTTTGAAATGGCTAATGTTTTAATGGGAGACATTAACTTTGACGGCATTTTAAATGTATTAGATGCTGTTTTATTGGTGAACGCTGTTTTAGATCCAGGTTTATTAAATGATGCAGAGTTTCAAGCAGCAGATTTTAATACAGATGGACTTTTAAATGTATTAGATGTTGTGTCATTAATTAATATTATACTTACGCCGTAATAAACTTTTTAAAATTAAATATATTTTTAAAAGGGGAGGATTTTTCTTCCCCTTTTATTTTTCATATATTTATGATATGAATTCTCAATCAAAAATTAACATTTATACAGATGGAGCCTGTAAAGGGAATCCTGGCAAGGGTGGTTGGGGAGCTATTCTTGAGTATAATGGAAAAATTAAAGAAATAAACGGATTTTCTGAAGACACCACTAATAATATGATGGAGCTGACAGCAGTTATAGAGTCCTTAAAAATTTTAAAAAGATCATGCTATATTATTATTACCACAGATTCTCAGTATGTTAAAAATGGAATTACAAAATGGATTCATAATTGGAAAAAGAATGGCTGGAAAACAGCAAATAAAAAACCTGTTAAAAATAAAGAGCTTTGGATTCTTTTAGATAAATCTATAGTTGGGCACAGTATAGAATGGAAATGGATTAAAGGACACTCAGGACATCCTCAGAATGAAAGAGCAGATGAGTTGGCAAATTTAGCAATTGAAAAATCAGAGGTATAATTGGAAATTTTATTTAATATCTGTAAAAATATTTTTTATTTGCTACATGAAATGGCTCCTTATTTATTATTAGGCTTTGGAGTTGCTGGAGTTCTATCTGTTTTGTTTTCTAAAGAACAAATTCAAGATAAAATTGGAGCTCAGAACTTTACTTCTTGTCTAAAGGCTGTATTATATGGAATTCCATTGCCATTGTGTTCTTGCGGAGTTATTCCAGTTAGCGCATCTTTAAAAAGACACGGAGCAAGTAAGGGGGCTATCATTTCATTCTTAACAACAACTCCTCAGACAGGTGTTGATAGTATTATGGTTACCTATTCAATGCTAGGCTTACCCATCTTAATCTTAAAATTAATAGTTGCCCTAGTGTCAGGACTTTTTGCAGGTATTATAACAAATTTTTTAGATAAGAAAAATACTAAATCAGCTGATGTGGCTTGTGCTGATCAATGTTGTGATAAAAATGATGGAGGCGTAATTAAAAGATCTCTAGCCTATGGATTTAAGACATTGCCTAAAGATATTGTAGAACCCTTGCTTGTAGGTCTAGTATTAGCAGGGTTTATTGGATTATTGGCACAAGATGATTTTTCTTATTTAGTAGAATCAGTTAAAAATTATCATTCAATAGTTAAAATTTTAATTATTATGATTATATCAATTCCTCTTTATATATGTGCAACAGCATCAATTCCTATCGCATTAATGATTGCATCTATATTTGGTTCTCCAGGAGCAGCAATTGCATTGCTAATAGCAGGCCCTGCCACTAACTTAAGCGGTATTGCTACATGTAATAAAATTGTGGGAAAAAAAAGTACACTTATTTATGTTGCTTCAGTTTTTGTTTTTGCATTTATTGCGGGAGTTTTTACAGATTTTATGGAAATTAATATTAGAGATCATGCTCCTCATATGCATGGAGAACATATTTCATTTTTTTCATATTTATGTGTATTTACACTATTGTCAGTTTTAGGATTTTGTCTTTTTGATAAAAAAAAATTAGATCAAAAAAAAGACTCTGTTAAAATTAAAATAGAAGGCATGACATGTAGCCATTGCGAATCTAACGTTATAGGCGCATTATTAAGTTTAAGTGGAATTAAACATGTGCAAGCAGACCATCGGTCAGGTGAGGTGATATTAGAAGGATCCAATTATGACATTAACAGTATTGAAGATTCTATTAAGTCATTAAATTATAAAATAATTTCCAAATAGGAGAAAAAATGTCAGTAAAAAGCATAACCCCTAATGATTATTTATTTCATCATAAAACAAAAACTCGTTGGAAGGATTTAGATGCTTTTCAACATATTAATAATGCAGTATTTTTGTCTTATTTTGAAGATGCTCGTATTTCATTGTTTGATAGATGGAATTTAAAGCCAAGCGGAAAATCTTTAATTGTTGCTAGCGTAAAGGTTAATTATTATAAACAATTACTTCATCCGACTGATTTTTTGATTGGACAAAAAGTTTCAAGGGTTGGCAACTCTAGCTTTGACATTCAGTCTTCAATGTTTAATCAGAAAGATGAGCTTATTAGCGACGCATTGATTACATGTGTTTGTTTTGATTTTAATAAGCAGTGTACTCAGCCTGTATACGATTTGATTAAAAATGATTATCAAAAACAACCATAAAGGAACGTATAATGTTTAGAGTTGTATTACTAATATATCTATTTTTTTCATTTCTTATGCCCTCTCTCAAAAGTGATATTTTAGTTGTTATGGATATTTACAATAAAGCATTTGCTGAGGCAGACTATTCAAGAATTGTCAAGATCTTTGATTATCCGGCATCTTTTAATCTTGAAGATAAAACAATTATGGCATCAAATAGATTTAAATTAAAATTAATTTATAAAAAAATCAGAGGTGATTTACCAGATTATTATTCCTACAGCAAATGGAAAGAGATGAAAATTCAATTAATAGATAGTAATCTTGCAATTGTCAATGCTGATTTTGTGAGATATAAAAAGGATGGTACTATTTTTTATTCAGGATCAGCTCAATATCATCTGAGAAATGAAAATGATGATTGGAAAATATTTTCTCTTACACCATATGAAAATCTTAAGACTTTAAATTAATAATTGATTATTTTTTCAATCGTTTTTAGAATTTTATTTTTAGGCCAAAATATATCTTGCTCTAAATCTTGATTAAAAGGAGTTGGGGTATGTATAGAACCCAATCTTTCTACTGGAGCATCTAAAAATTCAAACAAATCAGTGCTTATAGATGCTGATATTTCAGCACCAACTCCGCCTATCTCATTTGCCTCATGAATGACTAAAGCCCTATTTGTTTTTTTAATTGATTCATAAATTAGGTCCCTATCCCACGGCATTAATGTTCTTAAATCAATTAGCTCAATATCGATTTCTTTTATGCTTAAATCATCTAGAATTTCCTTTATCCATATAGTGCTTAAACCATATGTGATAATTGTTATGTCACAGCCTTCTTTAAGTATACTTGCTTTGCCTATTTCTAACGAATATAATTGTTTTGGCACATTTTGCTTTTGAGTTCTATATAATAGTTTGTGTTCAAAAAATAAAATAGGATTAGGGTCGTTAATAGCTGAGGCTAGCAATCCTTTTGCATCATAGGGTGAAGATGGATAAATAATTTTTAACCCTGGTATATGCATAAACAAGCTCTCAAGATTTTGAGAGTGAAAGGGTCCTGCGCCCACCCCACCACCGCTTGGCATTCTAATAGTGACATTAACGGCATGTCCCCACCTATAGTGAGTTTTAGCTAAATTGTTAATAACTTGATTAAACCCACAGCTAATAAAATCAGCAAATTGCATTTCAATAATGGGCTTAAAACCTTCTAAAGTTAGTCCTAGTGAGGCACCAATAATACCAGATTCAATAATAGGAGTATTTCTAACTCTATCTTTTCCAAATCTTTCAACAAAGCCTTCTGTTATTTTGAAAACCCCACCATACTCTGCGATATCTTGTCCCATTAAGACAATATTTTTATCTGACTCCATCAAATCATATAGAGTTTCTTTAATGGCATCAACATATCTAATATTTTGAGTATTTTGAGTTGGATTAATTTCAAATCCTAAACTCTTTGAATAGACATCATCTAATTCTTGAGACTCAGAACTACTTGGAAAATCTGAATCAAGGGCAAAATTTATACTATCATCAATCTTGTTAGTAATTTCTCTTTGTATTGCATCTATTTCTTTAGAAGATAAAATTTTATCCTTTAAAATTTTACTTTCGAATAATTTAATAGGATCTTTTTTAGACCATTTTTCTAATAAATCTTTAGGAACATACTTAATTCCAGAAGCCTCTTCATGCCCTCTCATTCTAAAAGTCTTTGCCTCAATGAGCACCGGTTGTGGATTTTTACGTATTATTTTTGCATAATTCTCAATTGTTTTATAAACTGTGTTGATATCATTGCCATCGATTGTCTTACCCTTAATACCGTATCCAAGCGCTCTATCAGATAAGTTTTTACATGCATATTGTTCTGAAACAGGAGTAGATAATCCATAGCCATTATTTTCAATTAAGAATATAACTGGCAATTTCCATACTGCAGCCAAGTTAAGAGCTTCATGAAAATCTCCCTGGCTAGTTGCACCATCACCAATCAATGCTAATGCTATACGATTCTGCTTTTTTAGTTTGTACCCTAGCCCCACACCACACGCAACTGGAAGCATAGCAGCTAAATGAGAGATCATACCTATGATATAATAATCTGGAATTCCAAAGTGAAAAGATCTGTCCCTACCCTTTGTAAATCCAGTATCTTTTCCAATAATTTGACCGAATAATTTTTTTAAGTCAAGTCCTCTTGATGTAAATACTCCTAAATTTCTATGCATTGTAAAGATAGTATCGTTGGCCTTTAATGCTTTAGTTGCTCCAACGCTAATAGCTTCTTGACCAATTCCTGAGAACCACTTTGTTATTTTGCCTTGTCTAAGCAATTTCAGCATTTTTTCTTCTATTAGTCGTGGCAATATAATTGACTTATATAGATCTTTAGTTAGTATTTTATTCATTGATATGTTTTTTGCTTTTCATTTTTTGATTTAATAATAAAGATTGAACCAATAAAGGCTAAAATTAAAACGATTAATCTATAAATCAATAATTCATAATATAAAAAATAAAAGATTGATAAAAGACTGCTACCCCAAATAAAAGATAATATTATAATTTTAATCCTTTTAGGTATAACATGAAACTCTATAAAATCTCTTACAGCATCACCATAGTAATTATTATTAATAATTTTATTATAATATTTAGGATATGATGTTAGAAAACATAGGGCTGCTAATATAATAAATATTGTCCCAGGCATTCCAGGCAAAATATAGCCAATAATACCCAGGCAGTAGAAAATAAAACCAATAGTTAATAATATGTATTTTTTTAATTGATTCATTTATTTTAAAAATTTAGACCGCTTTTATGTTAAAGCGTTACTTTAATAATTAAGATATATTGCAACAATATATCAGAAATTTAACTATTTCATCTCTTTTTTATGCCTTTTAATTTTAATTATATTACTATATATGGTGCCAAAACAATACCTTAACACTATATATTGATACTTAAAGTAATACTTTAAAAAAAGTTTTTGCATTTAATATCTTTATATACATAAGTTACGTCCCGATAGGCCGAATTAATAGTTTTGGCTTTTCGTTTTTTGAAAAAAATTCTGATGAACAACATCAGACTAATTAAAAAATAAGTAAGGAGAAAAACAATGAAAGATGCTTTAAATAATGTAAATGGATGGGTAACAGGTTTAGTTACTATCTTTAAAAGCGTTATAGTATTCTTCGTTTTTGCAAACATACTATATAGTACTGGTACTAACCCAATTGGTGGACTAATTGATTTAGTTAACTCATTTGTTGGTGGTGGTCTAGCTGGCTTGTTAGCTCTTATAGTGTTTGCTTCATTTACAAAATAAGTAAACCTTTAATCTGTGTGCGGTGATTGAATCACCGCACACTGCTTATTAAATTAAATAATAGGAGATCTCATGAAACAAGGTTTGCAAACTGTAAAAAGCTGGCTCGATGCATTAACTGGTCTGCTAATTGGCTTGCTAGTTGTAACTCTACTAATCGGGATAATATGGAGCGATCAATTTGGAACGCTTGGTAATCTTGAAGCTTTTTTAAGTAGGGTAGGAGACAAAGGTCTAGCAGGTTTACTAGCTATTGTTCTAGTTGTTGTATGGTATAAAAAGAAATAAAATAGCTTACAAAGAACTAAATAAAAGCCCCTTTTGATATCAAAGGGGCTTTTTTATTATATTTTATCTATTAAGCGTATTATTCTTCCATTGAACTTTTAATAGGGGGCCTAGGGAACCTATAATAATTATATAAAATGGATGTAGGATTGTTAAAATAGTAAATGCGCTTAAAGACCAGTATCTCCCTAGTCTATTTATAAATATCCAAGACAATGAAAAGTCTGCTAATACCTTAATGCCAACGGGTATTATATAAAAAAAATTATTGATGCTAAATAAATTGAAAAAACTAAATATAAAGACTAGATTAGTTAAAAATAATATAACAATAGTAGATTTTAATTCTATTGTTGTTTTAATGTTATAATAAAGAAGTCCCTTAGATGCAAATCTTAAGCGCTGTTTTATAAAATCTTTAAAACTAATTGGTGCACAAGAATCAACAAGACTATCAGAGTTAATTGAATATCTAATTTTTTTATTTGACTGTAAGGCAAATTTTTGCAATAAAAGGTCATCGTCCCCAGACATTATGTTTTCATTGCCAATGTAACCACCTACTTGATTAAAAATATCTTTTCTAAATGCTATATTTCTTCCTGTACATGAAACTGCTAGATTATTAATTATTGCTCCTGCATTAATTGATTCTTGAATTAGGCTCTCCATTTGAAAAATATTATTTAACAATGAATCTTTATGAATTAAAGGAGATGCGCCACAAACAAAACCAGTTTTGGAATCTTTAAAATGTGAAGCTATTGAGATTAACCAATTTGGTCCTGGTTTGCAATCAGCATCTATCTGAACTATAATATTACTTTTTGCAACCTTAATAGCTTCATTTAGCGCCCACTTTTTATTACTCCATCCTATAGGAGTATCATTAATGTTAATTGTTTGAATATTAGTACTTTTTAATTGATATGATTTTATTATTTTCTCAGAATTGTCTGTCGACCTGTCATTTGCAATAATAATCTCATATTGACCATCATCATAATCTTGCTTGATTAAACTATTTAATAAAATAGGAAGATTATTTTCTTCATTATGAGCGGCAATAATAATTGATACATAATTATTGTAATTTTGGTTATTATTTTTAAAATAATAAATAGAATTTGAAAACCACATTAAAGCAATAAAATATATAATAATAATGATGATAGATATAATCAGCATACCTACTGTCCCCTATTTTTCCATGATAAAAAACCAGCAAAAAAACTAGAAGTACTCATTATGCATATATATGGAACATTAAGCATATACCAATAAATAAAATCAAAAATTGATATTTTTTCTTTAAAATGTATAGAGCCCAAAACAGATAAAGCTATTTCAAATATTAACTTTATAATTAATACAATAAATAATATGTAAAAAGAATATCTTAATATTAAAAAGAAAATAAATAGATTGGATAATACCGTAGATACCATAACTAAATAAAATAAAATATTATACTTCCACATAATATTTCCATCTCCTGCCCATCTCATCCTCTGAAAAAATAAATTTTTCCAAAATCTCTCTGGCCTACAAAATATATACGAATCTGGATTATTGCAAAATTTAACCTTAGCACCAAATTTCAAGCATAGCTGTAAAAATATAGAGTCATCACCCATTAGCAGATGTGAAATATTTTTATATCCGCCCACTTTATTAAATAAACTTTTTTTATATGCTTGATTTTGACCAGAACATGCTAGTGGCCAACCTATTTTAGAAACAGCTTTTGCTGAAAACATAAGCATAAGAAAGTCAATCCGCTGAAAAAGATTTGCCAATCCAAATACTTTTTGTGCTCTTGAAAAACCAATAACATAATCAGTATCTTGATCAAAGCTTTCTGCCATCGCTTTAATCCACGATCTTTCCATTTTACAATCCACATCTGTAAAAAGAAGAATTTCATATTTTGATTTTGAAATTCCAGCATCTAAAGCTCTTTTTTTAAATGATAATTTAGAGTCTCCTTCATTCGATGAAACATATTTTATTTTTGGGTGTTTTTGTTGAGCATTTTGAATAATTTCTTTTGTTTTATCTGTGGATTGGTCATCTACTAAAATAAACTCAAATTCCCCATTATAATCTTGGTCTAATAGGGCCCTAATTAATCTATCTAATGATTCCTGCCCATCTCGTATTGCAACTATTACAGATACAGATAAACTTGAAGTATGATTTTTAATATTGGATTGATATAAAAGAAAGCTAATAATATTTATTGTAAGAAAAAGAATATATATTGTAAAACTTACAAAAAATAGAATAAAAATATAGTGCATAATTAATCAATAAACTGATTCGACTTCATCCACTCATCGTTGACAAATCCACTTAAGTAATTACGGATTGAATCAGGTAAAATAATAAGACAATTTTTATCTGAATCTAATTTTTTTGCAGCCTCAATTCCTGCATGGACAGCTCCTCCTGATGACCCACCAGCAAGTAAGCCCTCTTTTCTAATTAATTCTCGGGCCATTAAAAATGAATCCCTATCATTAATTTTAATATATTCATCGATAATATTATTATCTAGAACATCTGGAAAAAAATCATAACCAATACCTTCAACTTTATATGAGTGAACCTCATCTCCACCACCTAAAATTGAGCCATAGGGGTCAACTCCAATAACTTTAATATCAGGAAATTCTTCTTTTAGCCTCTTTGATAAACCTGTTATTGTTCCGCCAGTCCCAACGCCCGCAACGACCATATCAAGATTATCAAATTCTTGAATTATTTCATTTGCTGTATACTCGTAGTGTGCTTCTGGATTTGCTGGGTTAGAATATTGGTCTAAAATATGAGAGTTAGGAATCTCATTACATAATTTATTAGCCACTCCAATATGGCTTTCAGGAGCATCCCAAGCAGCCTCTGTTGGTGTTCTTACTATTTCAGCTCCCAATGCTTTTAGCACAACCTCTTTCTCTTTGCTCATTTTTTCAGGCATCGTAATAATCATTCTATATCCCTTAACAGCAGCTGCTAAAGCAAGACCTATACCAGTATTTCCTGAAGTTGGTTCTATTAGCGTATCTCCTGGTTTAATGCGTCCTGAATTTTCTGCCTCAATAACCATATTATAACCAATACGGTCTTTAATTGAGCCGCCGGCATTAAAAAACTCACATTTCACATATAAGTTGCAATCTAATTCAGAGCCAATTTTGTTTAACTTAACAATAGGAGTGTTTCCTATTAATTGTAATATATTTTTATAAATCATTCTTTCTCCATCAATGTTTTATTTTATCTTTGACATATGGTATAGAAATATACCACATGCAACAGATACATTTAAGCTTTCAATCTTACCAACTTGAGGAATTTTAATTTTACAATCGATTAAATTTTTTACAGACTGAGATAAACCGTGAGCTTCGCTACCCATTAGGAGAGCCCATTTATCATTTTTAAGATTTAAACTTTCAATTGACTTATCTGTATTTAAATCAGCTGCTATAATTTGAAAATTATCAGATTGTAATTTTTTAATATATCCCTCAATTTTAATTCTAATAATATTCATATTAAAGTGTGCTCCCATCGCAGATCTCACTACTTTAGAATTATAAGGATCCACACAATCTTTTGACAATGCGACATTATGTATTCCAAACCATTCTGCAGTGCGAAGAATTGTTCCAAGATTACCAGGGTCAGCAATATTATCTAAAATTATTAGTGGTTGATTTAATTTTTCAGGATTCCCCTTTGGAATTTCTAAAACACCAACAATACCAGATGGATTTTGAGTGGCGGTGATTTTTTTCAAATCTCGATCAGAAATTAAATCAATTGAAATATCTTTTATCTTACTAATTAAATTAGCGTTCTTATTGCTAAAGTCATCTGTAATCCATATTTTAGAAATATTATAATTAGAGGTTATAACCTGCTCTATTAAACGCTTGCCTTCAATTAAAATTAAACTATGCAAGTCTCTTCCTTTCTTAGAATCAAGACTGCGAATTTTATTAATTTCAGATTTGCTAATCATTGATTTCCAGGGCAATTGGAGCGTGGTCAGAGCCTAGTACATCTTTTAAAATATATGCATCTTTTAGTTTTGATTTTAAATCCTCAGAAACACAAAAATAATCAATTCTCCAACCAATATCTTTCTTTCTTGCTTGAAACATATAGCTCCACCATGTATAGTGACCACCCTCAGAATTAAATTCTCTAAACGTATCAGCAAACCCCGAATCAACAATGTTGTCAAAGCTAGCTCTTTCTTCATCTGTAAAGCCGGGGTTTCTACGGTTAGTTTTTGGATTTTTTAAATCAATTTCTTTATGAGCAACATTTAAATCTCCACAGAATATAACTGGTTTTTTATTTTCCAATTCTTTTAAAAAATTCAAAAAATCTTTATCCCATTTTTGTCGATATTCTAGTCTTAATAATTCCCTTTTTGAATTAGGAGTATAAACTGTAACTAAATAGTAGTCTTCAAATTCAAGGGTAATTACACGACCCTCTTGATCGTGAACTTCTATGTCCATATCGTATATAACACTTAAAGGCTCTTTCTTTGAAAAAATAGCCGTTCCAGAATATCCCTTTTTAATTGCTGAGTTCCAATAATCAAAAGGATAATCCTCTAAATTAATATCAACCTGTTCTTTATGTGCCTTTGTTTCTTGTAAGCAAATTATATCAGGGTTCTCCTTTTCAAGGAAATCCATAAACCCTTTTTTAAGAACTGCTCTGATGCCATTTACATTCCATGATATAAACTTCATTAATCACTCCATTTTTTAATTACATTATCAGATAAAGACTCTAAATCAAATTTAATATCTTTTTCACATTCTTTTATATGACCAATTTTTGCCTTAGTCTCAGGGTGCTTGGGTACAAAAAATCCACAACAATCCTCGTAAGGCAAAATAGAGATTTTATAAGTTTCAATTTGGGTAGCAAGATTGACAATCTCTTTTTTATTATAACCTATTAGAGGTCTTAGTATAGGTATATTAGCCGACTCAGAAATAACATTAATATTAGACAGAGTTTGTGATGCAACTTGGCCCACATTTTCTCCTGTGACAAGAGCCTTTGCATTAATTTTTTTAGCAATAAGACAAGATAGCTTTATCATTGCCCTTCTAAATAAAATAACCCAATATTTATTGGGTGCTTTTTTCATAATCTCTTTTTGAACATCTAAAAATGGAACAAGAAATAATTTTTTGCTAGATTGAAATTCAGATAATTTATCTATAATTTTTTTAACATTATCAATAGATTCTTTTCCTGTTGCTGGAGCACTATGAAAATGGATATAGGATAACTGAACGCCTCTTTTAAGCATTTTAAAAGAGGCTGCAGGCGAATCAATTCCTGAAGAAATTAAACTTAAGGCATTCTCTCCACATCCAACAGGCAATCCTCCAAAACCCGTATTATATTGATGACCTATAAATGCCCTATCTTCAACCAGCTCAATTCTAAGCTCAATATCTGGATTTTTTAAATTAACTTTTTTATTAAGTTTGGTACATATAACCTCTCCAACGATGGCATTAAGTTCTTGAGAGGTTTTTAGAAACTTTTTATTTTGTCTTTTAGTAAATATCTTGAAGGTTTGAAAATTATCTTTTTCTAATTCTAGCAACTCCAAAGCATTTTTTTTAATATCCAATTCTTCAGATATAAAGTCGCGCATTAGGTGGATGCTTGAAATACCCATTACTGAACTTAATTTTGACATATATTGGTTAGATTTAGTTATATCAATATCATTGATGAAAATCCGTGCGGAGAATCTTTTAATACTTGAAAATGGTAACCCCTTGATTTGATTTTTAACATTTTTGGTAAGCTGTTTTTCAAACCAACTTCGATTACCTAATTTGACTGCAATCTCATCATAATGAATTAAAATACAATTACGTATGCTATTCGTCATTCTTTGATTTTTCTATATCAAAATGTTTATGAATTGTATCTAGAGGAGCTTCAAACTGTTCCCCTGTTGACATAGTTTTAATAATTCCTACCTTTCTTTTAATTTCTTCTTCTCCTAGAATTATCACATACTCAGCATTTAGTTTATTGGCCTGCCTCATTTGAGATTTAAAACTACTTCTGCTGAAGTCCATTCTAACATAAATCCCCAGTTGATTTCTAAGTTTATCACAAATTTTCAATGAGTTTGTAATTGCTTTCTTGCCAATAGATATAATAAATACATCTAGATGAATGTCTTGCTCTTTATTAAAATCTAAAGCTAGCATTAACCTTTCCATTCCTGCCGCAAATCCTATAGAAGGAATTGATTTTCCTCCTAATTGTTCAATTAAATTATTGTATCTACCACCTCCGCATAAAGCATTTTGAGAACCTAGCTTGCCACTCCGTATTTCAAATGTAGTTAAAGTATAGTAGTCTAAGCCCCTAACCAATCTATTATCAATGGTATATGGAATATTCAAATTATCAAGAAATTTCTGAGTATCATTAAAGTGTTCTAATTCCTCAGAATTTAAACATTCTAAAATACTCGGAGCATTTTTAATAATTTCTTGCTCTTGCGCACTTTTTGAATCTAAAATTCTCAGCGGATTTTTATTATATCTATCTTTACTAGTATCAGATAGCTGATCTATATAATTAGATAAATATTGCTTTAGGATTTCTGCATATTTTTTTTTGGTATTGCTTGAACCAACACTATTAATAACTAAATCTAAATCATCTATCCCAAGCATCAAAAATATGTTATAGGCCATAGAAATAATCTAAGCATCCTGTTCTGGGTGCTCTGATCCGATACTTTCTACACCATACTGATAAAATTGACGTTGCCGTCCTTTCTATGGACGTTCTCTTCTAAAAGCAGGGCCAATATAATATAATTTAGAGACTTTGTTTAGCTTATCGAGGTTGTGTTCTATATAGGCTCTAACAGCAGGTGCGGTTAGTTCAGGCCTAAGGGCAATCTGTTCTTCATTTTGATCTCGCCAAGAATACATTTCTTTATTTACTATATCAGTACTCTCTCCAATTACACGATTAAACAAGTCAGATTTTTCTACAATAGGGGTACGAATTTCTCCATATCCATGAATTGTAAAAAAATTATGGAGCAAATTCTCTATCTGTCTCCAATTTTTAGTGTCAGAAGGCAATAAGTCATTCATACCTTTTATTGATTGTATTTTCATTTAATCAAACGCTTCATTTTTTAAAATTTAAAGAATATATAATATTAATTTTATATAAAATTATTAAAGTCCAAAGAAGCTTCCACCCGTTGATTTCAGCTTCACGTCTCTTAAGTCAGGGTTTTTAATATAAATATTAAGCAAAAACCCTTGCCTAGATCCTGTAGGCCACCATTTAAAACTAAATTCCCAGCAATGTAACGGACGAAATAAATATATGCTGTGATTAACAATTTCATTTTGCTCAAGATCAAAACGAGCAGAGTAAGACATTTTCCAATTAGACGAAAGGTTCAAATTTAAGTTAACATTTGTCCAAAATGTTTTGTCCCAATCTATTTGCTCTTGATATGTGTTTGCCTTTAAAGAATATTGAAATCTAAGCCCCATATCCCAAACCTTATCGCTCTCGATAATTGGTTCATAGGGATCAAGAGACTGAGATAAATCTATTTTTTCATCAAAATCTAGAGTGTCTTCTAAGTTTGTAATTTGACTTGTATTATTATAATTAAACTTATTACCACTTAAATTAATATCAGTAGAAGCGCTAACATAGGTTAGCCGAGGAAATGTTTCAAATTTATTAATGTTCTCATATCTTCCTGCTGATTCATTATATTCTTGCCTATATATATCATGCGTCATTGTAATATTAATATCAGAAAAATTAGGAAGCTTGGCGCGTATACTAGAGCTAATATCAGACCAGCCTAAATCTATATCTGGATTATATGAAGTGTTTAATGTCCAATTTAAAAAATTGATTTTTTGATAATTGTCCTCCTCGTTCATTACCTTAGCTTGAAAATCATTTCTAAGGGTAATAGAATATTTCCTTAACTTAGATGATGGAGTTGAACCTACAAGTGAGCCTGCAAAGTAATCTTTTTTCTCTCCCGATGGACTTATTTGGAACAATGATGAATTATCGGATAAATCAGGTGAGTAGCTAAATGTTACCGAAGGGCTCAAAACATGTCTAAAACTATTTAATTTTCCAATTGAAAAAGGAATAATTCCATAAAGCTTAGTTGAAGTAGTCATTGAAAGAGAGCCGGATAAACGTCTTTTAAATGATTCACTATAATTATAATTGCTGGTAAAAACCTCGTTATCTACATCATATTCTTTATATTTAAAAATCCAGCTTTCTTTAAGGTTTATTGTAGGTTTAAAACTAAACCATTTTAGAATTTTATTACTATATGAAATCCCAAAACTATGGGCTACTCCAGAGTTGTAATCTGATGTTTCAACCCTGTCATTGATAAAATACTCACCATCATCAATCGTTCCATTTCCCATACTAGCATCCCATCCATCATCTCCTTCACAGACACTTAAATCCTCATTACAATCAATAAAATATTCACCATCATTAGGCCCCTCATCTTCAGTATAAAAACCTACTTTTTCAACTCCTGTTGCTACAGATGACATTGATGTAAATATATTATTATACCATTTATTTCCCTCTCCAAATAGTTTTCTAGAATTTTGCCGAAAATTAATTTTCGGTAGAGTGCGAGTTTTATAGAATATGGTATTTTCTGTTGCCAGTTCATCAAATTTTAGCAAATCATAACTTTCAGATAAATAAAAAGTTAGTGAGTTCTTCTGCTGAGGCCAACTTTTACTATAGTTTACAGATGATTCAATTTTTTGTTTTAAGCGTGTATCTAAATCAAAGCCAACATTGTCAGATTGATAAAAATTATTTGAAGTTATGTATGTTAAATCAATATTTAATTTTTCATAAGGACTAAAACTTTGATCATGACTCCATCTTAAATCCCAATCTTGTTTAGAATTGTCAGTAAATATTTCACCAAAGTCATCCGTGCCAACTAAGTCTCTATTTAATGTTGAGCGAAGATTTCCACTATATTTATATCTTTCTTTATATCGGAAATAAGTTTTAAAAGTAAACCCTGTGAGATCATATAAAGTCAATGAAAATTTTAAATCTAAAAAGTCATTAGGTGCCCAATAATATCCTAAGTTTTGCATAAATCTACCCCTATCCTTCCTTTGTCCAAAGGAAGGCATTATCCATCCAGTTCTTCTTCCTCCTCCTTTATTAGGAAATATAGCAAAAGGTAATGCAATAATTGGAAAGTCAGAAATATATAATGTAAGCGGACGCGCAATAATCTTATCTCCTTGTAGCATTTTCATTTTATTGCTTCCAAAGTAATAATGAGGATGGTCAAGTTCACAGGAAGTATACTTGCTATTAAATACATGCATTATATCAGGCTCTTCTCTTTGAATAATTTTACCATGATAAAAGCCATTATCAAAATTTGTTTTACCTTTTTTAATAATCCCTTTTTTATTAATTAAATCAAAGCGCATAGATTCGCCAGTCATAGGGCTTTCATCTCCCCTTGCAACAATAGGATAAATTTCATTTTCTTTATCAGCATCTAGCATATTTGTAACCCAGTCTACCACTATATTTCCAGCTTGAATCATTGTGGTTCCATAATCTACCTTAGCATCTTTTTTAAGAATACTTTTTTCAATATCAATTAAATATTCAATATAGTCTGCATTATAATAAACAGTAGAGTCTACTTTGGAGTTCCCTTTTTCAGGAATAAATTCCCCCAAACTTCCCCCCAGTATTTTCATTTTATTTAACTTATCATTTTTAAAATCTAGCATAATTGAATCTCCGGAAACATTATTCTTACCAACTAATAATGAATCTCGAATTACATGATAGTTAGCTGTTGCCATGCCAGAGATATTTAAGTGCTTTAATGAATCTTTGTAAATTATTGCCTCCATTTGGTTCCCTGTAATTTCATCTTCAAACAGCCTTAATGATTCATTATCTGAAATCTTCCCCCTTGCTATATTAAAGGCTTTAGCTGAATCTTTTAATTCTAAAGCCTGAATATTTTGGTCTATTTTATATAGAATCATTTCTTGAGCACTTAATTTCCTTTTTTGGTCTAATTGAATTATTTCAACATTACCAAATGCTCTTAGAGAGTCCTTTTTATCCCAATAATAAAGTGTGTCACAGTAGATTGTCCTATCTTTTTGCTGAATTTTAACATTGTCATAACCCAAGCAATATTCACTAGAAATATCATATACTAACTGATCACAGCTAATATTTGATTCTTTATCTTTCATTTTAACGTTACCATATAAATGAATTTCATTATCATTAACATATTGGATTGCTCTATCTGTCTCTAATTTCAATTCTGCTCTATTAATGACAACGTTTCCATCAAATTGTTTAATTTTTTGTCCACCTTTAGTCTTCATTTCTGCAATATCTGCAGAGTAATCCCAGTCTTGAGAAAAAAGTACAGATAGAATAATTATATTTAATATGTATACTTTATAAAGCATAATATGATTAAATGTATTAAAGTTTTATCAGTTCTACACTTTCTAATATTTTTATCGTAAATTTATTTATCATGAAAATTATACCTATTATTTTCTTTCTTTTCTCTTTTCTATACCCTCAGTGAGCGATGTGAGGAAACCCATCGATGCCGGTCGGCAATGCAAGCGATGGAATCGGTCTTTTTGCAGGCCAAGTGATGATATCTGCGAATATCAATATGCAACACATTAATTGGTCTCATGACCCTGTTGAACCAAACTTAGATTTGGAGCATTTTGGACATTTAAGTAGCGTTTTATTGATTCCAACTATTACTATAGGTTTATCTGATTATTGGAATGTTAATTACACACAATTAATAGGAATAAGAGGAATGGAATGGGGTCCGCATGAAGAGAGTGTACATCATCGAACAGAAACTTCTTTAGAAGATTTTGTAAATGCTAAGGGGGGTATATTAGGTGATGGTAAATTTCTATTTAAATATTTATTCTATAACACAGGCCATGAAGAAGGAGACAGATTTTTTCTTGGAATTGGAATGTCAGTGCCTTCTCAAAATGTTCTAACCGCTGATCCTTTCTTTTTAGAAGAAGAGCAAAATACGGGTCAAGTTGATTGGTTAGAAGATGGACATGATCATCGGCATTTTGCATTAAGTGATGGAAACTATAAGGGGTTGCTAGAACTTCAATATTTTAATAAAAGAACAAAAAACCCTGTATTTTGGGGGATTAAATTAGATTCAGCAATTCCATTTAAAGATTCTGACTATGGATATAAAGCAGGAAAAAGTTATAGCTTATCATTAAGCGCTTTATTTAAGCCCAGCATAAAAATAGTGTCTAACCCTATTGGGATATCTTTTGGCACCGTACTTCTTCATGCAGGCCAAGGATACTGGGAAGATTTTAAAGATCCTACATCAATTAGTACTATCTTAATTACATCAATAGGCGGAATATGGGAAGCTGGAAATGGAACTTTATCTTTAAATATGCAAAAGCCTTTACTTATTGATGGAGTCGGCACAGGCAGTGAAAATACACTTAATAATAGCTTTGATGCTATTGAGTTTACTATTGGCTATCGGTATGCTTTAGATTACGTAATTCCTTGGCTCTACTTCTAAATGAAATTAAAAATTATTTTTATTATATTGTTTATAGGCTGTGCAAAAGTGGGGTTTTCAAATAAAAAAAGTTGTGCAAATAATGGGGATATTCATTTTATGTATGTCAATGTTCCTTGCGAAGAATGTGTTATGGCGATTGAAGAAGTTTTAGATTTAAATTCAAATATTTTTGACTATAATATGGTTCGAAATCAAGATAGTCATATTCTTATTAATTATTGTTATAACTCTGAAGAAACAGATGTCCTTTTTATTGAAAAAAGTATCTCAGATATGGGACTTTCAGTTAATCAGGCAGCTGGAAGCCAACATATTAATTCAGATAATTTGTGCTGTTCATCACAATAAAGTTACACCCTGTAACGAAATTTATGTTTGTTATCTCCTCTAACTATTAATATTTTCAGTAAAGATAAATTTAATTTGGAAACTATATTATGATAAATAAGAAAAAATTAACCTTAATAGCTACTATATTTTACTCCATTGTTTTTCCGATAGATATAGAGCTGAATAGTGAAACAACTTTTGATTTTGAAATATTGCCTAATAAATCCTTAAATATACAAATTGATTTAGGGAATGTATCTTTACAATCTATAAATAAGAATAATCAGAATTTTATAGAGGTTTCCATTCAAGATCAATATTTCACGAATGATCCTGGAAAGCCAAAATTACCTCAGATCAATCAGTTAATTGAAATTCCTTATGGTGCAAATCCACGAATTGAAATTATAAATATTGATGATGAGACGTATAATTTAAATGATTTTAATCTAGAGGGGTTAATTGTACCGTCCCAGCCTTCTTTATCAAAAAGCGCAAATCTCAATGAAATTGAATTTGTTATTGATAGTCAGCTGTATAGTCAAAATAATTTTATTAATGATGAAACTGTTATAGTTGAGGATAAAGGCTTGTTAAGAGCTGTTCGTTTTGGAAATTTAATGATTAACCCTGTTTCTTATAATCCTACTTCAAAAGAACTAAAAATCAAAAAATCCATTGAATTTAACATTATATTTGATAATGCTGACCATCTGGTTACCAATCGTGAGAAGGAGCGCTTATATTCTCCTTATTTTGAGCCTATCTATCAAACTATGTTGAATTATTCTCCTCTGCAACAGCGAGATGATTTGATTGAAGAGCAGGTAAAATATGTTATTATTGCCAATGATATTTTTAATGGGTATTTAGATGATTTTGTTGAATGGAAAACAAAAAAAGGATATTCAGTAGATGTAGCATACACAAATGAAATTGGGTCTTCCTCATCAAACATAAAATCATATATTTTAAATCAATACAATAGCTCTCTTGCTCCTTCATTTGTATTAATTGTTGGAGATGAGCCTCAAGTTCCGGCTTCATACACCAATACAACAGGGTATGGTGGAGGACATGTATCAGACCTTGACTATTGTGACATGACAAGTGATGGGGTGCCTGATATACTTATGGGGCGCTTTTCTGCACAAAATCCATCACAGTTATTAGCTCAAATTG
>MDTG01046668.1_pt1 | contig 25529 bp, 23 predicted proteins | sample 811421 | NCBI WGS metagenome assembly MDTG01 (sample SAMN05326645, study PRJNA326480) | marine metagenome | isolation source: seawater | place: Pacific Ocean: South East | collected 2011 | reverse complement strand
CGCCGGAATCGAGTCGTACACCCTCCCCCAGACCACCATGTGCCCGGCCAGAGGCGGTCCTCGAAAGAACTGATTCCAGATGACAGAACCGACGGACACCAAGCCCGCTGGCAAAAAGCCACGACGCAAGAGCAAGGCCAAGAAGAACACGAGCGAGAAGACCGTGAAGAACTCGGGTTCCAAGAAGGTCACACCGGTGGTGGACAACGCCGAGACCTTCGCCCTCGACCAGTCGTTCTCGGATCTGGGACTGCCCGAGGAAGTCCAGAAGGCACTCGATGAACGAGGCTTCGTTCATCCCACCAAGATTCAGTCACAACTGATTCCGATCGCTCTCACGGGCAAGGACGTCCTCGGCCAGGCACGAACCGGAACCGGCAAGACCGCCGCGTTCGGCCTTCCCGCGCTTGCCCGAGTCAAGGTGGGTGAACCGTTCAGTGCGATGGTGCTCGTGCCAACCCGCGAACTCGCGATCCAGGTGGCGGACGAGATGAAAGATTTCGCACGCTTCAGCGGCCATCGAATCGTGCCCGTCTACGGTGGACAGAAGATCACGACGCAGGCCCCGAAGCTGGAGAAGAATCCCGAGATCATCGTGGGCACCCCCGGTCGTGTGATGGACATGCACGAACGAGGCTACCTCCCCTACAACAAGGTCAATGTCGCCATTCTCGACGAGGTCGATCGAATGCTCGACATCGGATTCCGTGACGACATCCGCAAGATCCTTGGAAAGATGAGCAAGCAACGACAGACGATCTTCGTGTCGGCGACGATCTCCGAGGAGATCGAGAAGCTCTCTCGGTCCTACATGAACGAACCCGAGAAGATCGTGACCACCGGCAAGAGCCTCACGGTCCAGCAAGTCGCCCAGACCTACGTCAGCGTCGAGCGGTGGGACAAACCACGCCTGCTCAGCCACGTGCTCAATGTCGAGGAACCGGATCTCACACTCGTCTTCTGTCGCACCAAGCGCACGGTGGACAAGATCCAGAAATCTCTCGAACGCGATGGCATCAAGGCCCATGCGATTCACGGTGACATGGTGCAAGGGAAACGCAACCGGGTGATTCAGGACCTCCGAGACGGTGAACTCCAGGTACTGGTCTGCTCCGACCTCGCCTCGCGAGGTCTGGACGTCAACGGGATCACCCACGTCGTCAACTACGACCTGCCTGAAGATCCCGAGATCTACATCCACCGCATCGGTCGAACCGCGCGTGCCGGTCGCGACGGGTGTGGCGTGAGCTTCGTCTCACCCGACCAAGGCGACCTGCTCACGGCGATCGAGATGCTCGCGAACACTGAAATCGAGGCCAGAATCTACGAAGACTTCAAGCCCGGAAGAGTGCCCGCGGACGTACGAGCCGATCGCGAGCATGAGAGCTCCAAGAAGGAAAAGGAGATCCAGAACAAGAGTCGAAAGCTTTCGACCGATGGGCTGGACTCGAAGGATGAGCGCAAGTTCCCTGGCGGGCTGGTTCCCAAGAAGCTGCCACCCAAGCGAATGATGGGACGTTCCAGAACGAATCGACGCTGATCCATGGACCGCGTCCTCATCCATGAAGAAGTGCTTGACGGCCTCTCCGAAGGCCGCCCCGTGGTCGTTTTGGAGACGGCAGTTCTGACCCACGGACTGCCGAGACGGTCGTTGGACCACATGCCGGGATGCTTCGCAGCGGGTCGCCCACTTCATGAGCTCGGCAGACTGGGCTGGGACAGCTCGGCACCGGTCAATCTCGCCACGTCGCGCGCCATGAGCCGGGCCGTGCGGATGGAAGATGCCATTCCCGCCACGATCGCCGTCATCGACGGCATGCTGCACGTGGGACTCTGCCCCGAACGACTCGAGGAACTCTCCCGGGTGAAAGCCGACAAATGCTCGACGAGAGACCTTGCCGCAACCCTTCAGAGCGGACGCTCGGGTGGCACCACCGTCGCGGGCACGTTGTCGGCCTGTGCTGTGGCGAATCGCATCCTGCGTACTCGGGGCCTTTCGGAACTCAAACTGTTCGCCACCGGAGGCATCGGAGGCGTCCACCGGGACTGGGCGGATCACCCGGACATCTCGGCCGACATTCGAGCCATCTCACAGACTCCGATGATGGTGGTCACCGCGGGTGCGAAGATCATTCTCGATCTTCCTGCGACGCGGGAGGCACTCGACACCGGCATGATTCCGGTGATCGGGTGGCAATGCGACAATTTCCCTCGTTTCACATCGAAAGGCGCACCAGATCAACCCCTCGAACGAAGAATCGATGATCACACGCATCTTTCCGAACTCTGCCGCATCCACTGGGAAGAACTCGAGCGGGCTGAAGGCATCCTGCTCCTCAACGAGATCCCATCGAAGGATGCGCTCGATGGTGCCATGGTCGAGCAGATCGTGACCCGTGCATGCGAGATGGCGAGGGACCGCGGAATCAATGGCCAGTCACTGACCCCATTTCTCCTCACCGCTCTCGCCGAGGAGACATCGGGAGAGTCGCTCGACGCCAACATCGCACTTCTTCTCGGAAACGCCCGGCTTGCGGCCGAGGCTGCGTCAGCTCTCGCCGGCGCAACCTCTTCAGGTTGACATCGTCAACCAAGACTGCTCAAATCTTGATGTCTCGAGGACGCGCCCCGAATCACCGATCGTACGACCGGCAAGGGAAGACAAGCGTATTCAAGACGCGATCCACGATTTGCCGCAACGAAGATGACTCGATGCATGCGATGCATGCTCTTCATCTGAAACGGAACACTTCGTTCGGCATGCGGACACCGGCAAGACTCCGACCAGCCCCCCGCTTGCACGCATGAAGACCGACCTGCCAGAAAGAACGAACTTGTGACTGCAGAAACCAGTGAGAATGAAACACTGCCCACCGTGACTGGAATACTCCAGTTGCAGGATGGCGCGGATGGGCGACTGCGACAGCTCGAGAACGGCCTGGTCGAATCGAAGGACGATCCGTTCATCCCAATGAGCCTCGACGAGACATGCCCGCTCAGAAACCTGACCAGCATGACGGTCGAAGTCGAATCCCGTAAGGCCAAACGACGTCGTCGTGGTGGCGGCGGCCGCCCGGTGCGCAAGATAGCCAGGAAGATCATCTCGGCCGAGGGCCTAGAGCTCGATGAGTACGCAGGCCGAAAGGCTTTCAAGGAACTCACTGCGATCGATCCGCAGCCGAGAATGAATCTCGAATACGAGGGCTGCCCTCCGGCATGTCGCCTGATCGACATGTTCTGCCCGATCGGCTTTGGAACCAGAGGCCTCATCGTGGCTCCACCCAAGGCCGGCAAGACGATCCTGCTTCAGAACATAGCCTTCGGAATCAAAAAGAATCATCCCGACGTGGAACTGGTGGCACTGCTGATCGACGAGCGACCCGAGGAAGTCACCGACTTCAAGAGAAACGTTCCCGCGTTCGTCCTCGCCTCCAGCAATGACGAGGAGGTCGAGAAGCACATCTCGATGGGCCTGCTCGCGATCGAAAGAGCGCGCAGGATGGTCGAAGCCGGAAAGGACGTCGTGGTCCTGCTCGACTCCCTGACCAGACTGGGCCGAGCCTTCAACAATTCGAAGAAATACGCTTCCAGCGGTCGAACGATGTCGGGTGGCCTCGATGCCAAGGCTCTCGAAGTCCCCAAGCAGATGTTCGGGGCGGCTCGAAAGGCGGAAGAAGGCGGGAGCCTGACCATCATCGCGACCTGCCTCGTCGACACGGGGTCGAGAGCTGACCAGGTGATATTCGAGGAGTTCAAGGGCACCGGCAACATGGAGCTCATTCTCGATCGTTCCATTTCCGAGAAGCGGATCTTTCCCGCGATCAACCTGGCCTCCTCCGGCACGCGCAAGGAAGACCTCCTCATGGGTGCAGAAGAGCTGAAAACCGTCAACGCACTCAGAAGGCGTCTGATGAACATGCCTCCTCCGGTTCAGGTTGAACAGCTCCTCGGGGCGGTCGAACGATTCCCGACCAACCAGAGCATGATCTCCAGCTGACCCATGGGTTGGACAGCGCGGGCTGTTCAGACGACACTGGGGACGAATGGAGCAAGACTCATGGCGGAAGCTTCCGACGGATCTCGTAACAATGTGATTGCAGGGACTTTCATCCTGTCGGTGCTTGCAGTGGGCATCGCAGTGGTGATCGTGCTCAGCGGATGGAACCCGTTCATCCAGAAGAACACGTACTCGGTGCGCTTCACCGTCGAAGAGGGCATCAGTGGCCTTGCCGAGGGCAGCAACGTCAAGATCGGTGGCCTGAACAAGGGCATGGTGCTGACCGTGGAACCGGTCTTCAACGACCACAAGAGTTCTGCAAAGCACCTTGATTCGATTCTGGTGACGTTCGAGCTCGACAAGGATGTCACGCTCTATGCCAATGCGGAAGTCATCCGGTTCATGCCACTGCTTGGTGGGAGTGCCTGGCTGAATTTCACAAGCCTCGGCGGACCCACGCCACAGTCACCCGATGAGAAGCCACTTCCTCCCGGCGCGGAACTGACAGCGACCGATGGAGGGGGAATCATGGCGACGCTTCTGGGGCCCACCGACGCCAAGAAAGCCAGCGGCGCGATGCAGAACATCGAGGAGTTCACGAATTTCCTGACCGAGGTTCCCGACGAGTGGAACACGGAAGTCATGCCGATGCTCACGGATGCGAGGAACACCGTCGGACAGGTGCGCAGCGATTACACGCTCTGGTCGAAGAAGATCGGTGAGACGATCGTGAACATCGATCAGGCCTCGAAGAAACTCGACGAGGCCATGGACGAAGCCGCTCCCATGCTCGCGCAGGCGAACGAGGGCATGACGAGGATCAACGGCATTCTCAAGGACAACACACCTCGAATCGACGACAGCATGCAGAACATCCTGGCCATCACCAAGGATGGCAGGGTCGTGATGGATGAGTTCCGAACCAAGACGATGACCCGAATCGACGAGATCCTGGTGAGCGGCCTGAACGGCGTGAAGTCCCTGGATGATTCCCTCCGGAAGATCAACGAGGAACTGATCCTCCGGATGCCGGACGTGAGCCTGACCCTTGCAAATCTTCGAGAGGCCACGGGACAGCTCAAGCTGACCACGCTCGAAGTGAGACGGAACCCCTGGAAGCTGCTCTACACCCCCACCAGCGAGGTGCTGGAGCACGAAAACCTCTACGAATCGGCACGAAGCTACGTCATGGCGACATCCGAGCTCGAATCCGCCGCCCTCGCATTCAAGTCGGTCTTCGAGCTCGCACCGAAGACTCTCGAGGACAGACCAGAGCTTCGCGATGAAGTCGTCAAGTACGTGCTCGAGTCACTCGAGAAGTTCAAGTCCGCGCAGGAACGACTCTTCTCCGAAATCGTCGACAAGTAGACGGGCACGGAGCCTCTCGGTGAGCAGACCACGACACAAGCGGAAACGAAGCGACTTCAAGACGGGTTTCTACACCCTCTTGATCGTGATCGTGGGATTCACATTCACGCTGGGGATCATCAAGAGAAAAGCGAATTCCGTCGAAGGTTCGTACTACCGTCTCAGCTTCACCCTTCGCAACGGCGTGGGGAGCCTGCAGACGGGATCGGCAATCACGGCCGCAGGCATCGCCGTGGGCCACATCGACAAGGTCTCCATCAAAGGCAGCCAGCTCACCGCGAATTTCTTCATTCGGGATCCGTACAAGATTCATCCGGGCGCGGTGATCTACCGCGAGGATTCGGTCATGGGAGGTGGCGCATCACTGACCATCGACTCCTTCGGTGACGCCAGCAAGCCGGTTCTGAAAAGCGGCGCCCTGATCAGCTCCGCTCCACAACCTCCGGGCATCAACGAACTGCTGGGAGACAGGGACGCACTACGGATCGATGCAATCCGAGAAAACACCGAATCAGTCGGCATGGGCATGCGACAGATCATGAAGGATCTCGAGGCGGACCAGAGCATCGAAGGACTCAGCGAGGACTTCCAAGGCCTCATGACGCAAACCTCCGAGGACATCCAGGCATGGGAGCCCCGGCTGGACAAGATACGAAGCAGGCTTGAATCCTTCGAGACCCGGCTTCCGGACATGAAGAAACAATTCGAGGGACTGACGGAGACTTCGGACGTCACCGAGGAGCACATCCTCCGGTTGAGAGATGCCCTTGGTCCCGAACGGAGAAAACTGCTCGCCGAGGCCGTCGAGAGTGTGATCGATGACACCCGGAAGATCTCAACACGAGTCGATGAGGAGCTGCTTCCAAAGATTCGTTCGATCATCGATCAGGCCACGAACTCCTGGGACGAGCTCGAGAGCATCGAAGGCCTGCTGAAGAGCATGGCAGCCGACGCGCGAAGGACTCTTCAGATCGCGGTGGCGGAAAGCGCACTTGCGGCACAACAACTCGTGCTCGCGGAGAAGGAGATCATCGGCTCGCTTGGCATTCCGTTGATCGAAAGGCCTTCTCTGGAAGACCAGAAACTGGGCTTTCGAATAGAAATTCTGGAACGCTGGGCGGGAAGCGCCATCGAGTTGAGGCGATTCCTCGCCGCAATTGAGATGCTCAAGGACGACCCGGATGATGTCCGGGACGATCCACTGCTCCGGCGTCTCGTCGATTCCTTGAATGCCGCGCTCCTCGATTACGAAGAAGCGCAATCGCACCTCATCACCCTCACCCCTGGCACAGATGACACCGATGATCAGGATCGATGATCTCGAAGATTCCCGCCTCGACGCTTTTCGTGAACTCAGGGATGCGGACCTCAGAGGCGCCCGCTCTTTGTTCACCGTGGAATCCGAACGGGTGCTTCGACGTTTTCTCGAAAGCGGCTGGCCGGCGGAGTCGGTTCTCCTCGAGGAGGACGTCCACACCAGACTCGAGGAAGTGATCGACACTCTGAATCCGTCGATTCCGGTGTACGTCACCGCCAACGGATCGCTCGATGAAGTCAGCGGGTATGGATTTCATCGCGGCGCGCTGGCACTCGGCCGCCGCGCTCCGGACCGACCGGCGCACCTGAGGCTGGAGGGACCGCGAACCCAGCCGATCTCCACTCTTCTGGCTGCCGATGGCGTGGCACATGTTGACAACATGGGCAGCCTCTTCAGAAACGCGGCGTGTCTGGGAGCAACCGGGATCCTGCTCGGCCCGGGATGTGCGGACCCTCTCTTCAGAAAGACGGTTCGCATCTCGAGCGGACATGTCTTCAAGGTCCCGTGGGAACAGACCGAGGATTTACACGGCACACTGAGTGACTTGAAGGCACGACACGGGTTTCACATCATCGGCCTGGAACTGTCCGTGGAGTCGAGGAACATAGAGTCCATGACTTCCGCGAGCAGGACCGTCCTGATCGTGGGCTCCGAAGGCGACGGCCTTTCACCGGCGACGAGGACATTGTGCGACGAGATCGTCCACATTCCCGGCGCTGATGGAGCGAATCAGGATTCTCTCAACGTGGCGGTCGCCTCAGCCATCGGACTTCACGAGCTTGGGCGCAGAGCCCGCGGGTGAAGACGCAAGAATCTCGATCGATGGCTGTGCGGCGGGGTCCACCGTCGATTTCTCACGATCGTTCTCGCGTCGGATGTTGGCGCCCAGTTCAGCCAGACGATCCTCCATGCGGACATACCCACGGTCGAGATGGTAGACGCGATTCACCGTCGTCGTGCCATGAGCGGCAAGTCCTGCGATCACCAGGCATGCCGAGGCACGCAGATCACTGGCCATCACCGGCGCACCCACGAGATTCTTCACGCCCTGAACGACGACTGTGGGACCCTGTCTGGTGAACAGCCCACCCATGCGAGCGAGCTCCGCGACATGCATGAAACGCTCGGGATAGATCTTTTCGGTGATCACGCTGTTGCCTTCGGCCAGACAGAGCAAGGCCACGAGTTGCGCCTGGAGGTCGGTTGGAAAACCGGGGTGAGGCTGGGTCGTGATGACCGCAGGTCTGAGATGACGTTCACTGGTCACTCGTACGGTGGCCTCACGGGCGCACTGTTCGCCGTTGTCGAGTCGTTCGATGCGAACGCCCACCTGCTTCATCACGTCGAGGAAGGCCAGAAGTGAATCCCAGGGAAAACGTTCGAGAATGACATCCCCGTTGGTCGCTGCTGTCGCGACGGCCCAGGTGCCCGCGACGATCCGGTCGGGCATCACGCTGTGATCTGCCCCACCAAGAGCCTCGACCCCGTCGATCACCAGACGTGGCGAGCCCGCGCCATGGATACGAGCTCCCATTGAGATGAGCAGATCCGCGAGGTCGACGATCTCTGGCTCGCAGGCTGCCGATTCGATCACGGTGGTGCCTTCGGCAAGCACTGCCGCGCTCATGATGTTGGCGGTGCCGGTGACCGTCGAACCGAACGGCCCGCCCAGGAAGACCGTGGCACCCTTCAGACGATTGGCCTCGGCGATGATGTCGCCGTTCTCCAGGCGGATCCGTGCGCCGAGCGCCTCAAGGCCTCGGAGGTGAAGATCAACCGGGCGATGCCCGAAGGCGCATCCACCCGGCATCGAAACCCGGGCCATCTGCCGACGAGCGACCAGAGGCCCCAGGACGCAGATTGAGGCACGCATCGTGCTCACAATGTCATAAGGCGCGTGGCGCTTGCTCGGGTCCTTGACCCGCGCTTTCCAGCAGTCCTCGGACGGTTCGGTCTGCTCCACACCCAGTTCGCCCAGCAAGGCCTTCATGCTTCGGATGTCGCTCAGATCAGGAACATTTCGCAGGATGAAGTCCTCGTCGGCGAGCAGGCTCGCCGCCATCAGAGGCAATGCGGCATTCTTGGAGCCATCTACCTTGAGCGTTCCGGAAAGTCGAGCGCCACCTTCGATCACGAATCTGTCCATGTGAGCCTCATCCTTGCTGGCTGTTCATAGGGTCCGAACGGGGCACCAACGCCCTATATCTCTTCGGACAAGTCCGATCGTAACGTCCAGTCGGATCATGCGGGTCTATCGGAAGGCTGTCCCGGTGAGATCGCTCAAGGGCGTCACCGGATCAGTCGATCTTGAAGACGGCTCACGCTGCCGATTTGTGCACCGTGAAACAGGGTTTCGTTTCATGCCTTGAGGACGGGAGATCACGATGCACAGGAAATTCATGACGAAAAAAAACGCATTCAGCGTGGCGTGCGCCACGGGCCTGGCCTTCTCGGTCGGTGCCGGAGCACCCGAAAGCGGGTCCGACTCCGAGGATCCGGAATCGGTGGTGCTCACGGGGATCGTTCGAGATTTCAAGGAGAAGACCGAGGAGAACGGACACCCGGACTTCGAAAATCGACCGGACGGAGGATTCGGGCACTACGTCGGAAACATCGGGCTGCAACTCGACGTGGACGGCAAGCCGGTGTTCACAGGAAACGGGCAGAGACTCAAACGGAATTTCAAGGACTCCTCGGGCAATCCGATCTGCTGGTCTGTCTACGACGATGAGCTCGGCGATTCCAACGGCCGGCTGACCATCTACGACCAAGGTGGAATCACGTCCTCGGACTCATTCGCATCATGGTTCAACGACGTTCTCGGGGTCAATCTGTCACGGACACTGGATCTCGAGCTGGAACGCCAGAATGATGGCTCCTACGTCTTCGACAGCGATGAAGCGGGATGGTGCCAGGAGGTCGGTGGTTTTTTCCCGATCGAGAACCAGCTGTTCGGGAACTCCGCCGCGAGCGGTTCGGCACCCGATCGGAACTTTCACTTCACATTCGAGCTGCAGACGGAATTCACCTACGAGGAAGCGGGCGCACAGGTCTTCACGTTTCGCGGTGATGACGACGTCTGGGTCTTCATCGACGACGAGCTGGTGATCGACGTAGGTGGCGTGCACGGGGCCATCACTCAGTCGATCTCATTGGACAGACTGGGTCTCGACGATGGCGAGGTCTACAGACTGAGCTTCTTCTTCGCTGAGCGCCATCGGACCCAGTCGAATTTCAGAATACAGACGAATCTCAAGCTCGAAACCGTCAACCTTCCGACGGTCACCGCTGCATACGACTGATCGGATCCGGGCCATTCATCCGACTCACCCGACGGGCTTCGTCGATGTTTCATCGACGAAGCCCGTCGTTTTCACACCGGAACCAGACCCTGTTGCTACCATTCTGGAATGACCACCGAATCACCAGAACACACGCATGATCCAGTTCTTCCCGACGTAGAAATGCACCTCGTGCCTCCGTCGAAACCGGTCGTCGGCAGGGTCTCCGAGACCAGAAACTGCATGAAGGGGAAGAGCGCGAGCTTCGTCAGGCACGTCTCCATCGATGTCTCCGGAACACCTTTGGAAGGGGCGTTTCGTTCCGGACAGTCGTTCGGAGTGATCCCTCCGGGCGTGGACCGTAACGACAAGCCGCACAAGGTCAGGCTCTATTCCATCGCTTCACCCTCGCGGGGCGAGGATGGAGAAGGCAAGATTCTCGCGACGACATGCAAACGACTCATCGATGAATACTGGCCTCAGACCCCGAAGGATGATGAAACCCGCCACGACCTCTTCACCGGGGTGTGCAGCAACTACCTCTGCGACTTGAAGGTCGGCGACGAGGTCCTCGTCACGGGCCCAGTCGGGAAACGATTCATTCTTCCAACCGAACCGGCGAAGCACGACTATCTTTTTCTCGCCACCGGCACCGGGATCGCACCCTTCCGAGGCATGATCTCGGATCTTCTGGAAGGCCCCGACGGCCCCGTCGGCTCGGACATCCACCTGGTGATGGGAGTCCCCTACACCACGGACCTCCTGTACGACGAGCACCTCGAGGAACTCTCGAAGCGACATTCGAACTTCCACTACCACACCGTTGTCAGTCGAGAGATCCAGCCCGACGGGACGAGGGGCGGATATGTCCATCACTATCTGGACAGACAGGTCCACCTCCATGAAACCCTGCTGGCCGGAGACAGGACACTGATGTATCTATGCGGACTTGCAGGCATGCAACTGGGCGTGTTCCAATTCCTCGCACGAGCAGGTCTTGGCTCCCCCTATCTCAAGGTCAAGGACGAGCTTCGTGATGTCGCCCCGGATGACTGGGACGCGAAATCCATCAAGCGATACGTCAGACCGACCCACCGATGCATGCTCGAGGTCTATTGAGGGCCCAAACCACCGGATCCGCCGGGAACCATCCGACGAACTCGACGTATCTCTTGGGAGCATCTCGGGGGTGGTCCCATTATTCCGGCTTTATTGTCGATTAAGGGATTCTCTCGCTCGGAACACTTGCGTGAACGAGTCAAAGAGAAAACAATCGAAGGAACTGGAGTCCTCATGAGTGATTGGAACACAGCCGAAGAACACGTCGACAGGGCGCTCGAGCTCTTCAGACGCGGCAGACTGAGCGAGGCCGAACAGGCCATGAGGATCGCACTCTCCATTTCCCCGGATCGAGGCGACTGGCAGTTCAATCTCGCACTCACGCTTGATGCTCTGGGAAAGAACGAAGAAGCGCTGGAATGGTACCTGACAGCGGCCAAGGCGCTTCCGGAGGAGCTCGAGGTCGTCGCCTCCGCGGGGATCGCCCTGGTCAAATCAGAATGCTTCGATGACGGGCTGATGCTGCTGGAAAACGCCTGCCGACTCGACAGCAGCTGCGAGGAGGCATGGGCCCACCGCATCGATGCGTTGGCACGCTCCAATCGGTATGAGGACGCTGAAGCCGTCTACTTCCTTGCGCAGCAGTACCTCGAGGACTATCCGAACTGCCTCTATGCCATGGGTGAGGCATTGTTCGAAAACGGCCTCACCGAAAGAGCCATCTGGTGCTTCCGGGAGGCGGCTCGTCAGGAACCAACGCTTCCCCGCGTGAGAGCGAGACTCGCATCCGCTCTCGCCGCGAGTGGTCGAAGCCATCGTGCGGTTCGGATGTTCCTCCAGGAACTGCGGGAGCACCCCGGATCAATGGAGACGTTGCTCGATTTCGGCGACCTGCTGACCGAACTGGGGCGATACGGGGAGGCCGAAGAGAAATTCAGAAGGATGCTCGAGATCAATCCCGCGGAAACGAGAGCGCACAGCCGCCTCGCAGACATCGCAATGCGACGCGGCCATTTCGATGAAGCAGTGAGTGAATTCGAGCTGGTACAAAGCCTCGCACCTGATGAGGAAGACGTCGTTCTCCCCCTTGCCTCAGCCCTGCTGGCCACGAAGAGAACTCGTGAAGCGCGAATCCTACTGGTCGAATTCACTGAGAAGATTCTCGAGTCGAGCCAGAAGGAACTGGATCTTCGCCAGATGGACGATGTGGTCGGACTCATCGACCTTCTGCTCAAATGCGGCCTTCCCGGACTGGCGGGAGATCTCTGCGACAAGCTCCTGATCTCCCACCCGGAGGACCTCGCCGTGCTCAGAAGGCTGGCCTATGCCGCATTCGATCGGGGTGATCGCCGAACAGGTGACAGGGTCTCGAGAAAGCTGCTCAGACTCGACCCGACCCTTACCACTGTGCATGAGAATCTTGTCCTCTCGGCGATCAGAGCGAAGAGAATCACCCTCGCCTGGTCGAGAATCCAACGAGGCTTGCTTCGGTTTCCTGAACATGAGGGGCTCAGGCGTCTGCGAACGCTTGTCCTGATGAGACGCATACCAGGCCTTATCTCGCGAATGACCAGACAGAACAGGCCTCAGCTCTGAGCCCCCCCATCCGCGAGGGATGTACGAAGAACCATGAACAAGAACCATGAAAAAACCTCGTCACGAGTGACGAGGTATTTTGTTCATGTACCGGAGATCGAAGCGACCGACCGGATGACCGGCGGGCGATCAGAGTGTCGCGCTGGTGTAGGGAAGCAGGGACATGAAGCGCGCACGCTTGATGGCCGCTGCCAGAGCCCGCTGTTCACGAGCCGAGGTGCCAAGGCGCTTGCGCGAGTAGATCTTCCCGTTGGGGGTCATCATTCTGCGAAGCATCTCCACGTCCTTGTAATCGACGTAGAAACGACCGTCGGAGCCGGTCTTCATCTTGAGCTGGGGGCCGGGGGTATGGAACTGGGACATATCGAGGCTACCTCTGTATTGAAATTCGATCCTGGAAGGTTCGTTGGAAACCTCCGTCAGACGCGTGCCTGACGGCGACCGAGCGGAAGAGGCTATCCTGCAATGAGTCGAAACGCAATATCAAGGATCCACCACAGCCCTTCCAACGATTCCAGAGCCCGTAAAACCACTTTTTTTGCCTCGGAGCAGCCCAGAATGCCTTCAGAATCAAGCCACCCCCAGTCCAGAAACCGTACCGCGCTGATCACGGGATTTGTCCTGGTTGCCGCACTTTCAGGGTGCGAGACGAATGAAGGACAAAAGACCCATCACCACCATCATGCCCAGGGCCATGCAGCACTCACAGCAAACTCGACCTCGCCCGAGAATCAGGCTGACGCCTCGAACAATCCCAGGCGCGATGTGACTTCCCTCTCGGACACGGCTGAGAACGGACCGGCTCCGAAAGCGGACTTTGAAAAGACGCTCACGATCGGACCTGCAAAGGCGGATGAATCCAAGACCCAGTCGAAAGTCAGCATGCCGGCAGGAGGCACACTCACGATCGAACTTCCATTCCAGGCTGGCACCGGGTACAGCTGGGCGCTTTCAAGCATTTCATCGGATCTGAAGATGATGTCACAGACCACCCGAAGCATTTCGGAGGACGGACGATCCGGCGGCCCGATGCTCGCGGTCTACGTCCTAGAGTGTCTCTCAGCCGACTCTGCTCAGACCGCGAGATTCGAACTTTCACGACCATGGGAGACGGACATCCCACCAGTTCGAGACATGATTCTGCTGGTGAACGGCGCGAGCACTGACGCGAACGATTGAGGTACGGCATGGCATCAACGCCCCGCAGACCGCGCATCGGAATCTCCGTAGCCCTCGAGGACGGACGCTACGGATGCAGAACCGAATACGCCGATGCCGTCTGGACGTGCGGAGGACTTCCGATTCTTCTCACGTGCGAGCTCGAATCGATCCCCCACCACCTCGAACTCTGCGATGCCTTCATCACCACCGGCGGTGATGATCCCGACACCACGGCGTTCGGCAGCGCACCACATCCAAAGGCGACCCTGATCGATCCGAGAAGACAGGCCTTCGAGCTCACACTTCTGGAATCGCTGACTGAGACCGAACACCCACTGCTTGCGATCTGCCTGGGGATGCAACTGTTCGCCATGAAACACGGCGCGACCCTCGAACAACACCTGCCGGATGTACTGGAATCAGCCGAAGAGCATTGGAATGGACGGCCCCATGCCATCTCAGGGATGCTGGGCGAGGGGACCGTCCACAGTCACCACCGACAGGCGATCTCCACTCCGGGCACGCTTGAAATCGTGGCCCGTTCCCACGACGGGTTGATCGAGGCCGTTCGGGATCCAGCACACTCCTTCCGGCTGGGCGTTCAATGGCATCCGGAACGAACGACTGAACATCGGTTCGGACAAGGACTGTTCAAAGCCCTCGTGGACTCCGCCTGCGCCTACGCTGAAAACCCACCGGAAATAGGACGCCAAACAGGGCCGTGACGTCCGAAAATGCCTGAAATGAGTCCACTGACTGCTGAGCTGGCACTCTGATGAGGCACGTCCTCAGGGACGTGATAGGATCAATTCAGAGGTGATGTTGCGATGCCTTTTCTGCGACAAATTCTTTCTGATCGAGCGGTTACGGAGGTCATACTCCTCAAGGCCCCCCGTGCATCAGTGCCCTTCGACTACGAAAATCTGGGCGCCACGGTCCATGAGAGCCACGACACCCTGTCCGCCCTGGCCACCATCAGCATTCTCAAACAGCGCCAGAGACCCAAACAAGGCTATCCCAGGGAGCCGAGAAGCCAGATCGCGCTGATCTATTGCAAGCGTTCCGATGCCGACGACGTACCGATGATGCACCGACTGCTTCGACACTTGAAGAGCGCACATCCCGAAATCGGGATCTGGTGCCTGGCGGAAGACGACATGGTGATCGAGGTCAATACTCGGGCCCCATTGGAACCCACAAGGGATGACGGGGATGAGAAACCTCGATTCTCGGACCATGTTCCATCCAGACCTGCACCGATCGAAGACCCTCCATCGGAGGAAACCTCGGCATACGGGACGTTGAAATTTCGCGGTTCGTTCGTGCCGGAAGTGACCAGTCCCGGGGGCGAATCGACACTGGAACCATCCCGGGAGGGTGAACCGGATCCTGCGAGTTCAGACGAATTTGATGATCCGGACTCGACGCAAGACCGTACGGATCCCACCATTAGTGCGGAGGAGATGGAGATGCTCTTTCATGATTCGGACGAGGACCATGAGGATGGTCGGTCCGATTCCGACACCACGGAGGATCCGGTCAGATGACCCCGACCACAGGCAGCAGAGCGAGAGCCCCTCGAGCGGAACCGATTCTCGTCGGCGAGGACCTGTCGCATGGACTTCTGCATGATGTACGGGAGGCACTGGCCCCTCGCGACATCAGGGTCGTGGAGTCACTCTTCGACGCAATAGAGAACACCGGCTCACTGGCACATGTCTCCGCGATCGTCATGGCAGCATCCACGGGGTTCAACGACCATGAGATTGTCGATGCATTCAGAAAGATGGATCCCTCAGTCCGTCTCGTGCTGCTGATCGGGGATGGCGAGGACGATCGAGGAAGAACCGCCGTTGAAAACGGATTCGACGCCGCGGTGAATCCGGGAAGGGACCTTGATCTGGTGGCAGCAGCGATCGACGGCACGGTCGATGCGGAAGCGTTGCACCAAAGCCTCCTCAGCAGGCAGAACTTCACCCCGTCTCAGGCGGCACTCGCTGAATCGAGAACGCCGGAAGACCACTCGGTCGTCGAGCGGGTTCTGGATGATTCATACCAACGAGCGAATCGAGAGGAACTCGTCTCCAGAGCGGGCCCGGTCTCCGCGACGTCCTCTGATGAGATGCTTCCCAGGGATTATGAAACCCAGATGGCCAACGCGATGATCGAGAATCGCGAGATCAAATCCCTCGGACTGGAGATCATCCGGCAGCGGACGGGCATCGAGCATCTCCAATTCGTCGACGACTCCGACGAGATGAAGAGGAAACGCAATCTGGCGGGACAACGTGGCGAGACGATCCTCTCGGTTCCGGGCCCCGATGGCATCTTCGGTTTCTTCGTGTCGGACGATCCGAAGGACGCCACATTGCTGGCTCCGTGGATCCAGTGGTTCTCGACCTGGCTGACCCTCCACAGAAAGAACGTGACTCTGCTCGAACAGGCATGGACGGATCATCTGACCGGAGCGGGCAATCGCAGAGCGCTCGAAGACGTGCTCGGTCGTGTGATCACACGATCGATGAGAACCAGACGATTCGTGAGCCTCATGTGCTTCGACATCGACAACTTCAAGAAATACAACGACAAGTACGGACATGCCGCGGGAGACGAGGTCCTGCGAGAGACCGTCCGTCTGGTGAAGTCGGCGCTTCGCAAGGGAGACCACGTGTTCCGAGTCGGTGGAGACGAGTTCGTGGTCGTCTTCTCGGATCCCGCACCACGTTCCGAACAATCACAACCATTGACTCACGAGAAGATCGCGCATCGCATCCAGGATCGAATGGCGAAGCTGCCTCTGCCAAACATCGGCCCCGAATCACCTGAGAGAATCTCGATCTCCAGCGGCATGGTCACCTATCCATGGGATGTCCTGAATCTGCCGGGAGAAGGGACTCCGATCGAGAAACTGCTCTCACTCGGAGACCAGCGAGCACTCGAAAGCAAGCGCTCGGGAAAGAACAAGATCACACTTGGTCCGGGAACCACCGGATAGTCAACCCGGACTTCAGTCGGGCCCTCTTCAATGCCGACAATCCTCAATGATGGACCGAACGATCATCATTTCGGATGTGCACCTGCTGCGCGGCGCGAACTCGCGCGCGGAGATGCTGTCCCCCATCTTTGACGCCTGTGATCATCTGGTCGTCAACGGAGACCTGGTCGAGTACCACCAGGGGGCGCTCAAGGAGGATGCTCGGAGGGTGGTTGAAGAGATGAAACGAATCGCCGAGACCAGCGGAACGAGATTGTCCCTTCTCGCGGGCAATCACGATCATGACATTTCGGACGAGCGTGCGCTGACCTTCGCAGCCCGCAGGATCGTGGTGACGCACGGAGATTCATTCCACACCATGATCGCACCCTGGGCAAGGCACGCCACGTTGATCAGGAAGGCCTGGCAGGCCGCACGCCGGGCACAGAACACCACGGACGATGAGGAGACGATCGAAAACAGATTCGACGCGACCAGAATCGCATCGATCGCGGAATGGACCGCGGAGCGGACCACGGGAGCACACACCAACTGGAAAAGCATGCTCTCCAGACCACGGATCATCTGGCGGATCCTGAGATACTGGAGAGACTCACCGGACCTCGCACGCCGGTTCACCGCACGTTTCTATCCGGAAGCGACTCATGCGATCACCGGGCATTCACATCGCCAGAACATCGACAGACGACACAGGCCAACCGTGATCAACACCGGATCGTTCACGTTTCCTGGTCGCCCGCGGTGCGTGGTGCTTGAAGAAGATGAACTTCAGGTGCGTGCCATGAAAAGAGTCGGCCGAAGATGGTCGCCGGACTTCTCTCGAAGGCCATTGCTGCTTGATCAGGTGCCGGGCGCCTCAGTCGAATCAGGCAGACAAGGCATCAGCACGAAGCTCGAAAACGAGACCTCGCTCTAGAAGAGAAGATCCAGAAGCCGTGATGCCTCGTGCAGCTTCTCCAGGGATACGCCGCTCGGCCGCCCCAGGCCCTCGAAGAAGGACACCAAGGATTCGGTGGAGACGTTTCCCGCGGCTCCCGGAGCGAACGGGCAACCACCAAGCCCGCGACAACTTCCATCGAAGCGACGGACGCCGAGATCCCAGGCTCGTTCGGCACAGGACAATGCGAGGCCTTTCGTGTCATGTAGGTGGAGGACGATCTGGTCGGGGGATTCAATCTCACCCACGGTTTCGAGCAGTGCACCGATCTCGTCCGGGCTGGCCACTCCCAACGTCTCACCTAGGTCAAGCTCGTCGACGCCGATGGCCAGCAGGCGCCGACAGACATCCGCCACCGCCGAAGGGGTGATCCGTCCCTCGTAGGGACATGCCACGACGCAGCTCACGTACCCACGGACAGGGAGCCCTGCCTGATGCGCACCCTCGACGACGGGGATGAACCGTTCGATCGACTCTTCAATCGTCGCTCGGATGTTGTGACCGGCGAAGGATTCACTGGCGGCCGTGAATATGGACACCTTGTCGGCGGAGCACGCCAGAGCACCCTCGAGTCCTCGACGATTCGGCACCAGCGCCGAATAGGTCACCTCTTCACTGCGTCGAATGCGTGAAAAGACTTCGGCAGTGTCCGCCAGCTGAGGAATGACGTCCGGACGAACGAAGCTGCCGACCTCGATTTCGGTGAGCCCGGTCGCGGTGAGCGCATCGATGAAGGCGACCTTCGTCTCCAGGGGCACCAGCACGGATTCATTCTGCAGACCATCCCGTGGTCCCACTTCACAGAGGTGGAGTCGGTCGGCGGGTGCCATATCGTTTCGGTGCGTCATTCGACGGATTCTCCATCGGAATCAGAGGAATTCAACTCGTGTTCTTCCTGAACCATCCGACGGATGAGAACCAGGAAGATGATCGCGACACCTATGGTCGCGACGACTCCCAGGACCAGAAGCCAAAGCTCTGGACCCACGGTGAAACCGGCGGGCTCCTGCCCCGGCAGTGCGGGAATCACGAGGCGGCTCCCGGCAGAAAACGAAACCCCTGCCGCACTGACGCTGCATGGTTCTCACCATCGGAAGGAATCAACAGGGCCGCATCCACTTCGGCGTAGTCGTGCTTCAGCATGCCGAAGGCGATCGGACTCGCACCGAGCATCGGAGCGATGGTGCTGCTTGTGATCCACCCCACCTGTGGCCCGAGATGAACCGCCCCTTCAGCACCCTCGAGTGCTGCGAAGACCTGGGTCCCCGCGACCGGCATGCACGCCGGATCGAGAGCGATCGCACGAAGACATTGCTTGGGATTGCCCAGATTCTCAAGGCGGGCGACGATTTCCTGGCCCAGGTAGCACCCCTTGTTGAAACTCACCCGGCTTGTCACCAGTCCGGTTTCATGAGGAAGCGCGTCCGTGCCGTAATCAACGTTGAAAAGAGGGGTCCCTCCCTCGATGCGCGCCGCGTTGTAGGCGGACCAACCGATCGGTCGGATGGTCTGCTTGGTCTCTGATTCCCAGTCCATCAATGTGCTCCAGATTGATTCGGCTGACTCTCGGGCGAAGACGAGGGCCACTCCGGGCTCACCAACCTCATCGATTCGGAGCATGGTCAGTGCGACCCCTCCGAGAACGCCTTCGGTCACCCCATCGGACTCGGGAGCCGCGCCCTCGTCGAGCAGGGCATCCAGGACCACCAATGAAGCCGGCCCGTAGAGACGGAGTTGTGCATGGGCTTGGATGTCCAGAGACATCTCGGCATCCTCGGTGAAGAGAAAGGCATCGAGAGAGTCGAATGTCGCCTGAGCCGCATGGAGATCGACTTCGAGCAGAGTTCGATCCTCGAGGTTCGCAACCAGAAGGTCGGAGACGATTCGGCCTTTTCGATTCAACCAGAAGGAACGCACGCTTTGACCTGAAGGTAGTTTCGCGACTGCTTGAGTGATCATTCGATCGAGAAAATCGAGACGATCCGAGCCGGTCAACACGATAACGGACCGGTGTGTCGCATCAAGAAGACCACAATGACGGCGCATTGCAGCATATTCCGGTTCGATGGGGCCGAACGATTCCACGATCTCGCAGCAGAGATCCTCGGAGGCACCATCAGGGCCGTACGGGATGTGCGAAAGCTCGAATCGAGCGGACTGCACGTCGGAGTCCATCGCCGGACGATCCGAACGGCTCACTCGATCTGCAAAAAGTTCGGTCTGTTTGGCGACCCATTGGTCATGTTGGTTGCGAAGCGGCGATTGGTAGCCCATCCTGTGTCATTCCTTTGAGTCCTCGGGTCTGTATTCTAGACGGATTCACGACCTCGCATCCCAGATACACACCCACGAGAATGAATGGAGCTTACATGCCCCTCAATACCGCACTGCTGAAACGTCTCTGCGAAGTACCCGGAATCCCAGGCAGGGAGGAACGAGTATGCGCCGTGGTGAAGAAGGAGATCAAGGGCCTATTCGATTCCACCAGAGTGGATGCTATGGGCTCGCTGATCTGCACGAAGAAAGCCACCGGCAAGAACAGCAAGAAAAAGCCGACGAAGGTGATGATTGCCGCTCATATGGATGAAATCGGCTTTTACGTCCGCCACATCGATGACAAGGGATACCTGTGGGTCAACCCGGCGGGTGGATTCGATCCACGCAACCTCTTTTCACGCAGAGTCCTGGTCTGCACCGAAAAGAAGGACATCGTCGGCGTCATGAACCCCGGTGGTCGCCCGGTTCATATCGCGACCCCCGAAGACCGCAAGAAGGTTCCGGACACGAATGAATTCTTCATCGACCTTGGAATGTCAGCCAAGGATGTTGCCAAGAACGTCCGCATCGGAGACTTCGTGGTCATGCACGAACCGTTCCTGGAGCAGCCGGAAGCGGTGGTTTCAAAGGCACTCGACAACAGGATCGCCTGTTACATCGCGATCGAGGCGGTCAGAAAGATTTCGAAGGCACGCGGCGCCATGGGATCACATGACTGTGAGATCGTGGTGGCATTCACGACTCAGGAGGAAGTCGGCCTCCGTGGCGCAATGACCGCGGCACATGCGATTCAGGCTGATGTGGGCATCGGGCTGGACGTCACGTTGTGCTGCGATACGCCGGGCATTCCCGATGACCAGCGGGTGACCCGTCGAGGTGATGGCACTGCGGTGCTGGTCCAAGACGGTTCGATGATTTCCGACCACAAACTGGTCGATGATTTCTGTGCCACGGCCAGAAAGCACAAGATCCCCTACCAGCGTGCGATCCTCCCCCGCGGAGGCCAGGATGGCGCGGCAATCCAACGCGCTGGAAACGGCGCGCGTTGCATCGCGTTGACCTGCGGCACACGCTACATCCACACCGTGACGGAATCAGCTCAGAAGGCTGATCTTCAGGCCTCGGTTGATCTGCTTGCTGCCTGGCTGACGAGCTGCGCCTGATTCGAGAGTCAATCAGGAGCCACGACGGTCGCCTCCGAGAACGCGCGCATGAATCAATGCCGCGATTTCGGAGGCACCGTCTCTTTTGCCCGAGTGCGCCAGGGTCGTCCGCATCCGATCTCGAGAGGCTGCGTCGGAAAGAAGACGCATGAGCGGTGGACCGAGTGATTCGAGATTCGCCGTGGGATCGATGGCATCTTCCGCAAGACTGGCTGCGCCCGTCTCGACCAGATCCAGGGCGTTGAAACGCTGATGCAGGTCCTTGTGCCAGGGATACGGCACGAAGATGGCAGGAACACCATTCGCGGCCACCTCGGCGACCGAGTTGGCACCTGCTCGGGAAAGTGCAAGATCGGCCGCACCCCATGCAAGTCCCATGTGCTCGAGAAACTCGAGGACCGTGGCCTGAATGCCAGCAGCGGTGTAGGCATCCTCGAGAGCTCGCTTGTCACGACCTCCGGACAGATGCAGTACCTGCCAACCCTCGAGGTGTTCGGGCATGGCCTGCACGAAGGCTCGCATGAAATCGTTCAGAGTGGATGCTCCCTGGGAGGCTCCAGTCACAAGGAGGGTCGGTTGATTCGTACCCATTCCGAGACGTTCACGACAGCTGCGGGCATCTCCAGGCGCACGGGCGATGCGACGTATGGGAAATTCGGTACTCCCGGACAGGTTCGCCAGGGCCGTTCCGGGCTGAAGTGGCAGAGCGGTCAGAACCTCGTCACACTGCCGAGCGACCCACTGGTTGGCACGCCCGGGAACGGCATCAAGATTCAGAAGGATGCTCGGGATGCCGGATTTTCGCGCAGCTCGCACCACAGGTGCGCTGATGTAGCCTCCGAGAGCCAGTACGAGCGAAGCATCATCGGAGCGGAGTGTCTTGGCGGCACGACGGGTCCCGCTGTGGAGCCCTCTCATGAACCGAAGCAGACCCGCGGGACGAAGGCTCAGAGGCGCGGCAGGAATGGCTTGAAAATCAGCCGCGGCACCATCGAGCATTGTTCTATCGATGGTTCGGTTCGAGCAGTAGAAACGACATCGCATCTCGGGGTCCAGAGCCTGCAATCGTTCCGCGATCGCAAGACCGGGGCTCAGGTGGCCTCCGGAGCCTCCACCGGCGAACACCACGCAGGGCGTCATATCGCACCAGCTTCGAGACTTGAAGAAGGAGAAGGCGTTGAAACCTCTTCATGATCGCCCAGGGACTGCGCAACCCGCTCGATTGCAGGAAGAAGCCCCAGAAAGAAAGCCGTGAGAATCCAACCAGTGCCTCCTCGGCTGATCAATGGAAGCGCGATTCCTTTGGTTGGAATCAAGCCGGTGGTCACCAACATGTTGAACACCGCCTGAAGGCCGAGTGTGAGCAGGACGGCGAAACCCATCAAGCGAAGAAATGAACCAAGGTCGCCTCCCTTTCCATCTGGAGGGCACGAATCAAGCCGACGGTCATTCATGATCGAGAGCCCGCAGAACAGCAGGATCAGGAACGCGCACGCGATCAGGGCCGCTCCCAGAAGGCCCAGTTCCTCACAGATGATTGAAAAGATGAAATCCGTGGTATCTGAGACCAGATCGAATTTCTGCTCGCCGGCCCCAAGGCCACGGCCCAGGAGGCCGCCACCCGAGATGGCCTTGAATGACTGGATGATATGCCATCCACTGCCCTCGGGATCCTGATAGGGATCGAGATAGGTGAAGACACGCTGAACTCGATATGGCTCGACCACGATTGCAGCGACCAGCCCGCCCAGGGCAACTGGCACCAACATCAGAAGATGGGCGATCCGTGCTCCTGCGGCAACCAGGACCAGCGTCGAGACTGTGGCGACCAAAACGGCGGTTCCAAGATCCTCGACCGCGATCGTGCCGCAGATCAACGCAATGATTCCCAGGATCGGCAATGCACCGGTCATGAAGCGCGTGACATCGACAGTCCGGCGAGTGGCCAGCCAGGCAACGAAGACGGGGAGCGCCCATTTGATCGTCTCACTGGCCTGGAACTGGATGCCTGCGAATTCCACCCATCGGTGTGAATTGTTCATGGCTCGCCCAACGCCCGGCAACCAGGCTGAAAGCAAGAGCAGAATGCCCAGAACAAGCAGCCATGGTGCCGGTGCCATCAAGCCAGTCAATCCTGCCAACCGCCTGATTGGAAGAAGGCAGGCAACAGCCATGGCGCCGATCGCCAGTGCGGCATGCACCGCAGGTGGCCCAAAAAAGACGCTTTGATGGGTGACCTGAGCCGTCTCGGTTCCGACCCGAAGCTCGGTTGAATTCACCATGAGCACACCGATCACCAGGAGACAGATCGTGAGCAAGGCGACAGCATGACCAGCTTTAAGCATCACTCTCGTTATCGGATTGGTCAGCCTTGAAACCCCAAGGAATTAGCGATCTCATCCTGCCAATTCGACGCGCGCAGACGGGTCGATAGAATGACCAGGCTTGGAGCGCATGCAATGACCAACAAGAAGGTGTATCTCGAGACGTTCGGCTGCCAGATGAATGAACTGGACAGTGAACTGGTAAGCGGCCAACTGGAGGGTCTGGGCTATCAGATCGTCGAGCGCGATACTGCGGCAGACATTGTCCTGTACAACACCTGCAGTGTTCGCGAACAAGCTGAAAACAAGGCTTGGAGTCGAATAGGGCTGATTTCGCAAAGAAAACGTGATGGCGAAGACATCATGCTCGGCGTTCTTGGATGCATGGCGGAGCGTGATGGCACCGATCTTCTGCGTCGCCATCCTGAGGTTGACCTTCTGTGTGGCCCCGGGGAGTTGGACAGGCTTCCGATGTTGATCGACAACCTGGACCGAGCCAAGGCTTCGGAGCATGCCCGTCAGGCCGCGATGGATGACAGGGTCGCTCTCTCGGGAAATCGCTCCCGGAGGTGGTCCGTCCTTTCTGCGGCGGAGAACAACCTTGAACTGCTTGATCTCTCACGTGCCTTCGATCCAGACCCCAAAGCGAAATTCGCGGGCAGAAGTGCCTATGTGCGGATCACAAGAGGCTGCAACAAATTCTGCACCTATTGCGTGGTACCGCACACAAGAGGTGCGGAAGTTCACAGACCGCCCAGTGACATCATCGAAGAATGCCGCCAACTTGCCTCAAAAGGCGTGATCGAAATCACGTTGCTGGGCCAGACGGTGAACCACTACCGATACACGCACGGCACGACGCTGTCGGTCAGCGGCCTTGAAATTCCACAGGTCGGGCCGGGGCTGAAGGCCTTTCAGTTTCCGGAAAAAGACCAGAACGCAGTGGGAACCACCACCTCTTTCGCTGATCTTCTTGCCCGGATCCATGAATCAGTACCGGAAATCAAACGTCTTCGATTCGTCACCAGCTATCCACGTGATTTCGGAGATGACATTCTGGACGTCATTGCCGAGCATCCCCGAATCTGCCCCTATCTCCATGTTCCGGCTCAATCAGGGTCGAACAGGATTCTGAAACTGATGAATCGAGGGTACACCGTTGAGCAGTACCTGGAATTCATCGACCGGGCTGTTGCCAGAATTCCCGACATCTCCATTGCAGGGGACATCATCGTGGGATTCCCCACGGAAACAGAAGAGGATTTCGAGGAGACAGTCGCTCTCCTGCGTCGTGTGCCGTTCAAGAACAACTTCATTTTCAAGTATTCCGAGCGCCCCGGGACTGTCTGCAAGGACCGCTTCGAGGACGATGTGCCGCTTGAGGTCAAGAAACGGAGAAACAACCTGCTCCTTGCCGTTCAGTCGGAAGTTAGCACCAAAGTGCACTGTAAATGGGTAGGCCGCGAGGTTGAAGTTCTCGTCGAACAAGTCAGCAAACGTCAGCAAAAGACACAAGATAGAACCATGGCAGGACTTGCGAACGGAGTCTCCCTGACAACGGAAGGCGCAGCCTTGTCGGGGCAGAATGATGCCACGAACATCAAACAGCTTTCAGGACGAACGGCGGGAGATCTCATCGTGTTTTTCGACTCTCCCGAGCACCTGAACAATGCCGAAGACATGATTGGCACGCTGCAGAAGGTTCGAATCGAAGGCTCAAACGCACTGAATTTGACTGGCCGCTTGAACCACGCCTAAAAACAGTTCGAAGCAGACGTGAGGTGATTTGGATTTGAATCATGCGATGCAATTCAAATCCAAGGGCTGGAAAACCCGCCCTGAAGGCTTGAAGCGGTTTTTTTATGTGCTGTGATGATGCAACCATCAGCCATCAAGGCATGCCCCAGAGCCTTCAAATGCTGCCTCTAGCAGGATTTGCTTCTTTTTGAAATCAAAGTCTTGACTGAGACTCAGGCAAATGTACCTTCAGGGAGATTGGTATATGGAGGGTGGGAGTATCTCACGGAGATCACCACCCCTATCTTACGGCGGT
>MDTG01447766.1_pt1 | contig 25532 bp, 20 predicted proteins | sample 811421 | NCBI WGS metagenome assembly MDTG01 (sample SAMN05326645, study PRJNA326480) | marine metagenome | isolation source: seawater | place: Pacific Ocean: South East | collected 2011 | reverse complement strand
GAGCTGAGCTTCCGCCTCGGCGAGGCCGAGGCGCGCTGGCCGCTGACTCGGTCCGAGGCGCCGAGCCTCGAGCTGGCCTTCGTCGAGGCGCGGGCCGACGCCGACGCGGCTGGGGGCCTGGTGATCCGGGCCAGGGTCGAGGGGCGCGGTGAGCTGCTCGCGGGCGCGGCGGTCCACGCCCGGGCCGGACAGGTCGAGCTGGCCCCCGTCGAGCTCGCGCCGCTGGCTCCGGGTGAGCTGGCCGAGGTGCGCTTCCCGCTCACGCCCGCCCAGGTCGCGGCGCTGCCGCCGGCCTACTCGGTCCAGCTCGAGCTGCGGGCCGGGGCGCGGGTGCTGGAGCAGGCCGCGCTCGACCTGCGCGCGCCGGGCGCCAAGCCTCAGGCCGTCGAGACCCAGTACCAGCAGAACGGCTCGCTGAACGTCGTCTGCGACGCTCCCTACCGGCTGGAGCCGGGTCGCTCCTACCTGCCGGTCATGGTCTACCTGGCCGAGAAGGGCGACCTCGACCCCAGCACCTGGGTCGAGCTGGACCGGACCACGATCCACCACCGTCGCCAGGCCGAGCGCCTGCCGGGCCCGGGGCAGCTCCTCTACGCCGACATTCGCGGCGGCAGCACCACGGCGCCCGCCGGCCTGGTCGTCCTCGACGAGGAGGGCCAGCCGGTCCAGCTCGCGGGCGCGCCCGACCTGCGGATCTTCGCCCACGAGCGGATCTTCCTGCCCGGGCGCTACGCGATCCTGCGCCTGCCCCGCGCGGCCCTGGGCGCCGCGGCCACGCCCGCTAGCCCCGAGCAGCACTTCCTCGAGCTGAACGTCGACTGGACCAACCGGCGCACCTTCCTGACGGTGGCGAGCAAGACCCGCACCGGCAGCACCCGCTGGGTCCTGCGCACGACGCTGGCCAGCGACCCGCGCCCGCGCCTCCCCGGCGAGGGGGCCTACTACGACGGGCACGTGCACACGATCGCCGAGTGGCACCAGGAGGACGGCTTCGACCTGCTCGCGCCGCGCAAGAACCTGGGCGGCCCGATCCCGATGGTCAAGGAGAGCGCCTACGCGATCGGCCTCAGCGACGCGGTCGACGCCGTGCACGGGCGCGTGATCACCACCGACCACAACGCCTTCCTCAACACCGGCGACACCCTGCGCGACCGCCCCGCCTTCGGCCCGACCTCGGCGACCAGCGCCCAGGGGGTGTCCGAGTTCGATCGCTACCGGCAGATCTTCGGCTTCACGGCGGCCGAGGAGGTCGCCTTCTCGGCGCGGAACTCCTTCTTCAGCTCGGGCGCGCTGGCGGGCCTCAAGCTGCCGACCGGCGCCCACATGCTGACCTACCGCGCCGAGCACATCCCCGGCGCCTGGCACGGCGGCAGCTCGCTGGCGACCTCGATCGGCGAGAAGCAGCCGATCGTGCAGCTGCGCGACCTGCTCCACCGGCTGACGAGGACCAACCGCGCCGCGAACGCGACGGCGGCGACCTTCGGCGCGCACCCCTACTCGACCGGCCTGGGCTGGCGCCCCGAGCACTGGCAGGCGGCCTTCGAGCACGACCCCGCCCAGCGCGACGACCTCTCGGTCCACGCCGAGCAGACCGGCTTCGTGACCAAGGGCTATCAGCTCTGGAACGGCGACGGCGGGCGGCACAGCCTGGCCTCGAGCAAGATCGACTGGGAGGACCTCAACCCCTGGGCGGACACGGGCTGGCAGCGCGGGAACGACGACTGGGACGCGCGCCTGTGGCTGAACCTGCGCCGCTACCACCACGACCACCTCGAGCCGCTGCTCAACTACGAGCTCAAGAACCGGCCCGGGATCCGCTTCCCGCGCAAGGTGCTCGGCGTGGCGGGCAACGACGCCCACGGCGACTTCAACTACGAGTCCAACCGCGAGGCGACGATCCTCGACCTGCAGTCGACCTACAGCGTCAGCCACGCCTCCTTCGGGCGGGTCGCGACCTACGTGTTCGGCGACCTGCAGGACAGCGGCGACCCGGCCGAGCGCGCCTTCGAGGCCTTCCTGGACGGCAACTCGGTCCTGAGCGACGGCCCCCTGCTGCGCGTCTCGCTCGACGCGGAGGCCCGCTTCGACGGCGGCAAGCTGCAGTGGCACGACCAGCACGAGGCCCACGAGGACGCCGACGGGCGGATCGGCGGCGGCGGCGACTTCGACGGCCGCGGGACCGCGCTCGTGCCGCGCGACTCGACGCGGGTCCGCTACGGCTACCGCTACACCAACACGAGCGAGTTCGGCGAGCGCGGCGGCGACGTGACCCACCTCGCGATCTACCGCACCAGCCCCGGCGACCCCAACCCGACCCAGCGCCGGGCCTCGGGGACCGAGGTCCTGGAGGCGCGCGGTTGGCTGGCCGCCGGCGGCGCCAACGCCGACCTCGACGAGGCGATCGACCCCAGCGAGGAGGGCGCCCTCAGCGCGACCTCGGCGCTCCAGTTCGCGGCCTACACGGCCTCGCCCCTGGGGATGGGTCGCGACGAGCGCCGCTGCCTGACCAACCCGATCTACGCGGTGCCCTACGACGTCGAGGTCCAGATCGAGCGCACCGAGACCGACGGCTCGGGCCGCGGCACGATCCCCCCGGGCGCGCTGAAGGTGACCTTCCGCTTCGACATGTCGCTCGAGGCCCAGGACACCCTGGTCGAGGTCAAGGCCCTCGACGACCAGGGCAGCTCGAGCGACGCGGCCACGGGCCCGATCGACATCCTGGTGCCGGTCGGCGCCAACAAGGGCTGGAGCGCCTGGCAGGGCGCCGAGAACGCCCAGCTGACGCTGACCAACGACCGCGAGCTGCCCCTCGACCTCGACCGCTACCCGCTCCACGACCGGGTCAGCTTCGTGGTCTACACCTACCAGCCCCTGCGCGACGCCTTCGGCAACGAGCTGAACCCGATCGCGCACCGCTTCGAGACCCACGGGATCGGCAGCGGCGGCGGGACCGGCCCCGCGATCTCGCGCGGCACGACCGCGCCTCCCGCCACCGCGGCCCCGAGCCCCGCGATCGTCGGTGGCGGCGGCGGCGGCGGCGGCTGCTCCCTGGCCCCCGAGCAGAGCGGCGCGCCGGCCGGCCTCGCGCTCCTGCTGCTCTTGTTGGCTGGGGTGCGGATCGGCAGCGCGAGGCGCGCCCTCAGCGCGTAAGATCGCGCCCGCGGGCGCGTAGCTCAGTTGGTTAGAGCACTTCTTTTACACAGAAGGGGTCGGGGGTTCGAGTCCCTCCTCGCCCATGACGAAACCCGCTCGCTGAGCGGGTTTCGCTCGTTCCGGGGTGGCGCCAGCTTCTTTCCAAGCTGTGGTTGAGCCGCGCCAGCGCTCCGGACAGACTGGGGGTGGCAGAGGAATACTCATGAATCGAGCTGGATTCGCGCTGGCGGCGCTGCTGACCTGGGTGGCGACGGCGAGGGCGCAAGACCCGCCCCCCGCCGAGGAGCGCGTGTTCGTCCTGGCGGTCGGGATCGAGGACTACGCGGACCCTGAAGTGAGCGACCTCGCCTACGCTGAGGACGACGCCCAGGCGATCGCTGACTTCTTCGCCAAGGATCCACGCAGCCCGACTCAGGCCAGCCGGGTGAAGCTGCTGCGCGGCAAGCAGGCCACGCGGCGGGCCGTGCTCCGCGCGATCCGCGATCACCTGATTCGCCAAGCGGTTGGGCCCAAGGACGTGGCGCTGCTCTTCTTCGCTGGGCATGGATTCAGCGACGCGAACGGCGTCTACCTGGCCACGGTCGATACGGAGCTAGCGGACCTCGAATACACCTCGATTCGCCAGGAGACGCTGCAGAAGGAGTGGGCAAAGATCGCCGCGGGGCGGCGCGTGCTCCTGCTCGACGCCTGCAAGTCCGGCGGCTTGAAGGGGCTGCGGGGATTCAGCGGGCTGGGGAAGCGGGTGCTCCCGTCGCTGCCCCAGGCGGAGGGCGCCTCGGTCGTCGTGGCTGCTACGCAGGCCAATCAGCTCTCGCGTGAGGATCGGCGGACGGGGCACGGGGTGTTCACCGCTTGCTTGCTGAAGGGGCTGCGCGGCGCGGCCGACGCGAGCGGCGACGGGTCCGTCTCGCTGGGAGAGCTGGCCGCGCACCTCCAGGCCGAGGTGCCGCGGCTCGCTCGCGCGGCCGGCGGCAACCAGACGCCAGCGATCCGCTTCGGCGGCGACGCGGACCTCGGTCGCGGGCTGATCCTCAGCGAGGGCAAGGCGCGGCCGCTCGACACCGGCAGCAGTCAGCTAGCGCGCGTCGCGGCGGAGCGCGAGGCGGCCGAGAAGGAGCGTCAGCGAGCGGAGCTGCGGATGCAGCTCGCGGAGGCCCGACTGAAGAAGTCCCAGGGGGCGACCGCCGCCGAGCGCGCGCGAGCCGAGGCGGAGGCGAAGGCGGCGCGGGCTTCGCTGGCCAAGGCGAAGGCCGCGGAGGCGCGCGTCCGCGAGGAGGAGCGGAAGCGGATCGAAGCGGAGCGACGGGCGGCCAAGGCCGAGGCCGAGAACGCCGAGCTGCGCCGCCAGCTCGCCGAGCTGAAGGGCGAGAAGGAGGCCGCGGAGCAGGCTCGCCAGAAGGCGGAAGCGGCCCGGCGCCGTGAGCGTGAGCTGGCGAAGCGGAGCGGCGGCAGCGACGAAGCGGAAGCCACGCCCAAGGGACCTGTGGGCGTTGACCTCAGCCAGGTCAGGAAGGGTCAGGTCTACGTGTTCGAGAGTGTGACGAAGCTGGGCGGCAACACGACCAGGTCGGTGTTCCACTTCGAGATCACCGACGTGCTCGAGGGCAAGCTCGAGTATCGGCTCGTGGTCAAGGCCGGCGACCAGCTGATGCCGCAATCCAAACAGCTCTGGCCCGTCGAATCGCAGTTCCCCAGCGTCGTGCCTCGCGAGGCGAAGACCAGCCGCGAGACGATCGAGGTGATCGGGCGGCGTTGGGATTGCAAGGTGATCGAGACGGAGGCCAACGGCGTCAAGAGCAGGTCGTGGAGTCCCGAGAGGAAGGGCGTCCCCACCTGGCCCTTGTTCGTCAAGTCGGTGACCGAGGGGAATCAGGTGAAGACCGTCACGGTCCTGACCGCCATCAAGCAGCCCTAGAGCTCTCCTCCAGGGCGGCAGCGGTTAGGCTCGGGGACCGCGTCCCCTCTCCTCCTCGTCCCTGTCCACGCCGCCGCCGATCCCGTCAGGACGCTGCTTGACCTCCCTCCAGCACCGACTCGACGACGTCGTGATCGCGATCGTGCACAGCCTGCTGGCCGAGCGCTGCCCGCCGCAGCGCGCCGAGGAGGAGGGGCTCGAGAACGAGGTCGCGCGGCGGGTGATCGAGCACGTGCGGCGGATGCCCGACTGGACTCGGCAGGGGATCCGCGCCCTGCTCGCGGTCTTCGATCGGGCGGGGCTGGTCGCCTTCCACTGCGCCCCCGCGCGGGCGCGGGCGCGGCGGCTCGAGGCCTGGCGGCGCTCGCCCCTAGGGCCCCAGCGGGACTTCGTGCGCCTCTTCGAGAGCCTGAGCGTCTACACCTGGCGCGGCCTGGTCGAGGCGAGGACGGGCGCGTGAAGGGGGAGCGGGTCGAGGTCGCGGTGATCGGCTCGGGGCCGGGTGGCGTGACGGCCGCCTGCGCTCTGGCCGAGGCCGGCCGCGAGGTGCTCGTCCTGGAGGAGGGGCCCGAGGTGCCGCCGGGGTCGATCCCGACCTACTCCCGCGGCGAGATGCTCACCTGCTACCGCAACGCCGGCCTGACCGTGGCCCTGGGCAACCCCAAGGTGGCCTACGTCGAGGGCCGCTGCGTGGGCGGCGGGAGCGAGGTCAACGGCGGGCTCTACCACCGGACCCCCGACGCGGTGCTCGGCGAGTGGGCGCGCGACTACGGCCTGCTGGGCGCGCGGCCCGAGCAGCTCGCGCCGCACTTCGAGGCGGTCGAGGCCGACCTCGGGGTCACGCTGGAGGCCGGAGAGCCGGCGCCGAGCTCGCTCCGGCTGGCGGCAGGAGCCGAAGCCCTGGGCTGGTCCGTGGTCGAGGTCCCGCGCTGGTTCCGCCAGGACGACGCGGGCCAGCCGGTGCGCCAGTCCATGTCCCGGACGCTGATCCCGCGCCTGCGCGCCGCGGGCGGGCGGGTCCGCGCCGACTCGCGCGTCACGCGCGTGCGCCGCGAGCGCGACGAGTGGCTGCTGGAGGGTGAGCGGCTCGCGCTGCGCGCCAAGAGCGTGTTCGTGGCGGGCGGCGCGATCCAGAGTCCGCTCCTGCTGCGCCGCAGCGGGCTCGCGCCGCGGGCGGGCAAGCGGCTGGGGCTGCAGACCATGACCAAGGTCGTCGCGCGCTTCAGCGAGCCCGTGACCCCGCGCGGGAGCGGGATCCCGGTCCACCAGGTCAAGGAGCGCGGCCCTCGGATCGGCCTGGGCGGCTCGATCGCGACGCCCGAGCACGTCTCGCTGGCCCTGATCGACCACCCCGGCGAGCTGCCGCGCGCCTGCGCGGAGCCAGAGCGCTACGCGATCTACTACGCGGTGGTCCGGGGCGGGCGCGGGAGTGTGCAGCCCTTGCCCGGCTTCCGCGATCCGCTGGTGCGCTATCGCCTGGACGAGCGCGACCTGGCCGATCTGGCGCTGGGGCAGCGCGACCTGTGCCAGGCCCTGCTGGCGGGCGGCGCGGAGGCGCTCTTCCCCTGCTGGGCCGGGGCCCCGGTCGTGCGCGGCCCCGACGACCTGCGGCGGCTGCCCGACTCGCTCCCGCGGGGGAAGGCGAACCTGTTCTCGGTCCACCTGACCAGCTCCTGCCCCATGGGCGAGGGGACCGCCTGCGTGACCGACTCCTACGGGCGCGTGCACGGCTGCGAGGGCCTCTACGTGAGCGACGCCTCGCTCCTGTGCGAGCCGCCGGGGGTCAACCCGCAGGGGAGCGTGATGGCCTTCGCGCGGCGCAACGCGCTCCGCTTCCTGGAGGCCCGCGCGTGAGCGTCCTGATCGTGACCGGCGCCGCGGGCTGGCTGGGGCAGAACTTGGTGGCCGACGTGCGCGAGGGCGCCGTGCAGGCGGCCGCGCAGCCGCTGCTGGCGGGGATCGACGCCTTGCGGGTCCTGGCGCGCGACGCCGAGGAGGCCGCCGCGCTGCGGGCCCTGGCCCCCGACGCGGAGCTGGTCGTGGGCGACGTGTGCGACGCCCGCACCTGCACGGAGCTCTGCCAAGGCGCCGCGGGCGGGGTCCTGATCCACGCGGCCGGCGTGATCCACCCCAAGACCACGGCGGGCTTTCGGGTCAACGAGCTGGGCACGACGCGGGTGCTCGCGGCGGCCCGCCGGGCGGAGCTGGCGCGAGTGGTCTACCTCTCCTCCAACTCGCCGCTGGGGCTCAACCCCTTCCCCGAGCACCGCTTCGACGAGGCCTCGCCCTATCGCCCCTACCTGGGCTACGGCCGCTCCAAGCAGCGGGCCGAGCAGCACACCTTCGCGGCGCACCAGCCAGGGCGGCTCGAGACCTCGATCGTGCGCGCGCCCTGGTTCTACGGGCCGCGCCAGCCGCCGCGCCAGACGAGCTTCTTCGAGCTGATCCGGGACGGGAAGGCGCCGACGATCGGCTCGGGCGATAACCTCCGCTCCATGGCCTACACGGGGAACCTGGTCCAAGGGCTGCTGCTGGCGGCTTACCGTCCGGAGGCGGCGGGGCGAGCCTGGTGGATCGCCGACGAGCGGCCCTACAGCTGGCGCGAGGTGCTCGAGACCACGCGGCGGGTGCTGGAGCAGGAGCTCGGGCGCCCCTGCGCGGAGAGCCGCCTGCGCCTGCCGGCCCTGGTCGGGCGGATCGCGCGGGCGGGCGACGCGCTCCTGCAGGCGGTGGGGGCTTACGAGCAGCGCCTGCACGTGCTGGGCGAGCTGGACCGCACGATCGCGTGTTCGGTCCGAGCCGCCCAGCGCGAGCTGGGCTATCGGCCGGAGGTCGCGCTCGAGGAGGGAATGCGGCGCAGCGTGCGCTGGCTGATCGAGGCGGGCTGGTCGTGAGCGAGGGGGCCAAGACCTGGCTGGTGACCGGCGGCTCGGGCTACTTCGGCTCGGTCCTGGTCCGGCTGCTGCGCGAGCGCGGCGAGAGGGTGCGCGTGCTCGACCTGAGCGAGAGCGACGAGCGCCCGCCCGAGGTCGAGCTGATCCAGGGCGACGTGCGCGACCCGGCCCTGGTGGCGCGGGCGGTCGAGGGCGCTGACGTCGTGCTCCACAACGTGGCGCAGGTGCCCCTGGCCAAGGACCGCCACCAGTTCTGGTCCGTCAACCAGGGCGGGACGGAGACCCTGCTCGCGGCCGCCAAGCAGGCGGGGGTGGGCAAGCTGGTCTACACCAGCTCCAGCGCGATCTACGGCGCGCCCGCCCGCAACCCGGTCGACGAAGAGACCCCGCCCACCCCGGCCGAGGACTACGGGCGGGCGAAGCTCGAGGGCGAGCGCGCCTGCCGGCGCTACGCCGAGCAGGGGCTCGACGTCTCGATCGTGCGGCCGCGCACGATCCTCGGCCACGGCCGGCTGGGGATCTTCCAGATCCTGTTCGAGTGGGTCCGGCGCGGGAAGAACCTGCCCGTGCTCGGGCGCGGCGACAACCGCTACCAGTTCGTGCACTCCGACGACCTGGCCGACGCGATCCTGCGCGCGGCCGAGCGGCCCGGGGCTCGCTCCTACAACGTCGGCGCCGCCGAGTTCGGCACGATGCGCGAGACCCTCGAGGCGCTCTGCCGTCACGCGGGGACCGGCTCGCGGGTCCGCAGCCTGCCCCAGCGTCCGGTCGAGCTCGGCGCGCGGCTGGCGACTCGGCTCGGGCTCGTGCCCCTCGGGCCCTACCACGCGCTGATGTACGGTCGCTCGCTCTGGTTCGACCTCAGCCGGACGAGCGAGGAGCTCGGCTGGGAGCCGCGTTGGTCCAACGCCGAGATGATCGTGCAGAGCTACGAGTGGTATCTGGCCAATCGGGAGGCCGTCCTGAGCGGGGCCGGGGCCAGCCACCACACGCGCGGGATCGCCCGGCTCGGGCTCTTGAAGGTGCTGCCTTGGCTCCTGTGAGCGAGGGCGAGGGCTCGAGCGCGCCCCCGCCCCAGGGCGGGCTGGCCTTCGGGGTGCTGCGCCTGCTGCGCCCCTGGCAGTGGAGCAAGAACTCGCTCTGCCTCGCGGGGGTGTTCTTCAGCGGCAAGGTGTTCGAGCCGAGCGCCGTGGCGCAGGCCCTGGGGACCGCGGCCGTGTTCTCCGCGACCTCTTCGGGGGTCTATGCGCTCAACGACGCGCTGGACCGCGAGCGCGATCGCGAGCACCCGACCAAGCGCAGCCGGCCCGTGGCGAGCGGCGTGGTCGCGCCGGGCCTGGCTTACGGGCTGGCCCTGGTCCTGGCGCTCGCGGGGCTCGCCGGCGGCTACGCGCTCAGCAAGGCCGTCGCGCTCTGCCTGGCGCTCTACCTGCTCAACAACGCGCTCTACAGCTTTCGGCTCAAGCACGTGGCGCTCCTGGACGTGCTCTCGATCGCGCTCGGCTTCGTGCTGCGCCTCGTGGCCGGGGTGGTCGCGGTCGGGGTCGTCCCGACCGCCTGGATCGTGACCTGCACGCTCTTCCTCGCGCTCTTCCTCGCGCTGGGCAAGCGCTACGGCGAGCTGCGCCGGACCCTCGCGCAGGACGGCGCGCGGCCGGCGCTGGAGGGCTACACCCAGGCCGGGCTGGAGCAGCTGCTGACCTCGGCCGCCACCGCGGCGATCCTCGCCTACGCGGTGTTCACGACCTCGAGCGGCAAGAACCCGACCCTGATCGTGACCCTGCCGGTCGTCGTCTACGGGGTCTACGCCTACCAGCAGCTGGTGATGTCCGGCGAGCCGGGGAGCGAGGCCCCCGACCTGCTCCTGTTCCGCCGCTGGCGCTTCCCCGCCTGCGTGGTGGTGTGGCTCGCGCTCTACTACGCGGTGGACTACGCCGGGCTGACGCTGTTTCGCTAAGCGGCCGGCGCAGCCTGGGCGGCGGGGGCTGTCGGCGGGGCGACGTGGGCCATGAGCTGCTTGCGGACGGTCGGGTTGCTGAGCTTCCAAATGCAGCTGTCCACGAAGTAGTGGTGCACGTTCAGGAAGGCGAAGGCCACCACCGGCACGGCCTCACCCGAGCGGTAGCCCCATGTCGCGGCGGCGGGCCAGCTGAGGACCGCGGTTAGCCCGTAGGTGAAGAACAGGCCGGCCAGGACCAGGAGGGCCAGGAACACCAGGGAGCGGACGACGCGATGACCGCGGGTCTCGTCCAGCGCGCGGTTGGCCTCGACCCGGACCGGGAAGATCAGGTATTGCAGCGCGTGCCCGAGCTGAACCCAGAAGAGCGCGCGCGGGTGCGGGTCGAGGGCCATGTAGGCGTACCACACGTGGAGGGCCAACCAGGGGACCAGCACGTGCAGCGGCGGCGCGTGACCGACGCGGCGGGCGTAGCGCACGAAGCCCACGACGCCGAGCACGAGCGAGGCGCCGGCCACGACGCTCAGGATCGCGTAGGCCTGATCGATCGAAGCCTGCAGCCAGGGCGGGAAGAAGGGGGCTCGGCCCACGTAGAGGAACCAGCACACGTGCCACACCAGGAGCACGCGCAGGCCGCCGCGCACGAGCTGGCCCTCCAGCCCGTCGAAGGGCCGGCCGCTCAGGTAGCCGAAGGTCGCGATCATTCCCCAGGTCTGGCCGGTGTAGTGCCAGGCCAGGTAGAGCCCCGCGAAGGCGGCGAAGTTCGCCACGTGGACGTTGGTGTGGCTGGCGCTGGCGACCGCGAACACCGAGTAGGCCAGCAGCGCGAGGGGCACGCCGATCGAGGCCAGCTTGTAGCGCAGCACCTGCTCCTTGTTCCGGTAGAGGAGCACGTAGGAGGCGAGGAAGTGGGGCATGTTGATCAGCACGCTCAAGAGCGCGATCTGACCGATCGTGATCCGTCGCCGCAGCAGGACCCAGGGGAGCAGCACCAGGAGCGAGAGTCCGCCGACGCAGAGCAAGTCGATCGCGGGCGAGATGATCCAGCCGCGCTGGCCGCTGGGCGCGGGAGGCGGCTCCGCGGCGGGCGCCGCGGGCTCCTGCCCCTCAGCTGCGGCGCCGGTGGTCGTGCTCATGGAGGGGAGGATAGGGCCCGCTCGGGGGTCCGGCAACGGGTCACTCCGAGGGCTTCAGGCGCCCGAACACGGGGAGGCCCCCGTAGAGCAGGCGCCTGGCGCCGCCCGCTTCGCAGGCCACCAGGTTCCCGGTGTAGGAGAAGCGGGTCTGGCCGAAGCTGCTGCCCTGCTGCCCTGCTGCACCAAGAGCGCGAGGGGCGCTTGCGCGCCCCTCGCGAGAGAGAACCGGACGAGGCTCTTTAGCCGGGGCTACTTGACGGGGACCAGGCGGCCCGACGCCGAGTAGCTCAGGCTGGGGAATTCGGCGGTCTCCGCCTTGGCGAAGGCCTCGAGCTCCTCCTCGCCAGCGTTGGCGGGGAAGAGGAAGCGGGCCAGGGCGGGGATCGGCATGGCGGCGGCCAGGCCGACGCAGGCGGTCAGGCCGGTGTTGATCGTCCAGCCGCCGAAGTAGAGCACCATGTGCACCGCCAGGCCGACGACCGAGGCCAGGGCCATGCTCCAGGCAGGCGGCAGGCGCTTGCCGGGGCGGACGCCGTAGAGCACGGCGGGGAGGCTGGCGACCAGCAGGCCGTAGGTGCCGACGGTGCCGAAGATCCCGACCAGCTTGGGCGGGCTGAGGCTCACGATCCAGGCGATCGCGCCGAGGACCACGATCGTGAGCCGGCCGCCGTTGAGCGCGCCGCGGCTGACCTGCTCCTTGGTCACGAGGCCCAGCTTGGGGGCGATCGCGGGGTGCGCGATCAGGTCCGAGCCGACGATCGCCGAGACGGCGACGAGCAGGCCGTCGAGGGTCGACATGGCCGCGGCCAGGATCGCGACGCTGACGACCGCGCCCAGGGCGGGGTGGAAGGCGCCGGCCAGCCAGCGGGCGGCGGCCTGGTCCTGGGGGATCCCGGCGCCGAGCTCGAGGCGGGCGGCGAGGCCGGCGAAGAGCACCAGCGAGAAGACCACGAAGCAGCCGAAGCCGACGAGGCCGAACTTGGCCAGGTCCTTGGTCTCCTTCAGGTAGAGGGTCTTGACCAGCAGGTGCGGCTGAGCGACCAGCGCGAAGCCGATCACGAAGGGGCAGACGAGCACCTCGGCCCAGTGGCGGTAGAAGGGGCTGCCGGGGTAGGTCAGCCCGGTCAGGTTGGGGTCCTGGGCGGCGAGCTCGCTGATCACGTTGGCGGGCGAGCCCATGGTCGCGACGGCCGCCGCGAAGATCAGGCAGGCCACCACGAGCATCACGGCGCCCTGGGCGGTGTTGGTGTAGGCGTGAGCGTAGGTGCCGCCCAGGAACACGTAGGAGAAGACGACGCCCACCACGATCCCCACCGCGACGGGGTAGCTCACGCCCATGGACGTCGACATGATGTAGCTGGCGCCGACCACGATCAGGACGATGTAGAAGATGTTCAGCACGCAGAGCAGGCCGAACCAGGCCCGCAGACCCGGGCTGCCGTAGCGCTCGCCGATCCAGACCGGCAGGGTCGTCGCCTTGCCGCCCTGCTCGCGGAAGCCGGGGCCCATGAAGGCCAGGCCCGCGAACACGCCCGCGAAGAGGGGCAGGGTCAGGGCCATCAGCGCCGGCAGGCCGTACTGGTAGACGAAGCCGGGGTTGATCACGAAGGTCGCGGTGCTCGCCAGGCAGGCGCCGAGCGTCATGCCGGCCATCCCGGGGCCCATCGAGCGGCCGCCGACCGCGAAGTCGTCGAAGCTCTTGGTCTTCTTGTGCCCGAGCCAGGCCAGCCAGAAGGTGGCGACGAGGTAGAGGGCGAACAGGCTCCAAGCGAATGCCATCATGAGGAGGTCTCCTGGCGCGCGATCAGCCACTCGCTGGCTGCCGCCCACATTTGTTCGGGGGCCTTCGTGCCGACCGTGATGCCAATGTGGCCGGCGCGGAAGGTCTGGGTCTCGACCTCGCCACCCCACAGCTCGGCGAGGCGCTCGGACGCTTGGCGGGGCACGATCGTGTCGCGCTCCGCGATGAGGTTCAGGACGGGCGCCTGCCCGTCGGCGAGGCGGACGCGCTGGCCGCGCAGGATCAGCCCGCGGGTCGCGAGCGCGTTGGCCCGGTAGAGCTCGCCGACCACGTCGCGCAGGACCTTGCCGGTCATGGGGATCGGGTCGTTGAGCCAGGCCTCCTGCGCCTTGTGGCGGGCCTGGAACTCCTTGTCCTTGCGGCGCTCCTGGACCAGGCGCGCCTTGCGCGAGTTGCCGGTGGGGTCGAGGGCCTGAAAGGCCGCCCACAGGATGGGGCCGGGCACGATCGGCCAGGCGCTGGCCTTCTCGAGGTCGACCAGGCGCTGGTCGGTCAGGAGGCCCATCGCGCCGGGGTCGCTCAGGTCGACCGGCGTGGTGAGGGCCACGATCGAGGCGACCTTGTCGCGCAGGATCGGCGGGTTGGCGGCCGCCGCGATCAGGGCGAAGGTCCCGCCCAGGCAGTAGCCGAAGAGATGGCACTGGGCCGAGCCCGCCGCGTTGCAGGCGGCCCGCACCGCGCGGGGCAGGATCCGGGTCGTGTAGGCCTCGAGGTCGAGGTGGGCGTCGGCGTGGGTCGGCTCGCCCCAGTCGAGGAGGAACACATCCAGTCCCTGACCCAGCAGGTGCTGGGTCAGGCTCTGGCCCTCCCGCAGGTCGAGGACCGCGGGGCGGTTGATGATCGAGGGGACGAGCAGGACGGGGACCGGCAGCTTCTGCGCCGCCGGCTCCTGCTGCTGGGGCTGCGCCGGCTGACGCCGACGCAGGAGCAGGTCCTTGAGCCGATCCCGCCTCCGCCGCCGCGCCACGGGGGCGCGGAAGCGGAGCAGGCGGACGGGACCCCGGGTCCAGACCACGTCGTAGGGCGTGACCGGCCGACTCGTCGCCACGGCGGTCACTTCGCCAGCCACTCGCAGAGCGGAGCGTGGAGGCGGTCCTTCGCCTTGCGGCCCACGATCGCGGTGATGTGCCCGCCCTTGAGGTCGAGGCTGCCCTTGTCCGTGCTGCTGATCACGTCCAGGAGGGCGTGCGCGGCGGCCGGCGGACAGGTCGTGTCGAAGCTGCTCGTCACGACCAGGGTCGGCATGTCGATCTTGCTCAGGTCGATCGACTGACCGCGCAGCGAGAAGCGGCCCTCGATCAGGTCGTTGCGCCGGTAGAAGCGGTTGATCAGCGTGCGGTAGGCCGCCCCGGGCACGTCGACGCCGTCCTGGTTCCAGGACTCGAGCACGGTGAAGTACTCGGCGAAGGCCGCGTCCTCGAAGCGCTTCCAGGCGTTGTGCAGCTTGGTGGCGCTCGAGGTCGGGCGCTGCCAGACGAAGCCCTGAGCGATCAGCGAGCCGGGCATGTTGCCGAAGGCGCGGGTGATCTCCTCGACCGGGAAGTGGTCGGGGTCGACCCACTTGCCGAGCAGATCCATGTGGGGCTGGCCGGTGTGGAAGTCGACGGGGGTGTTCAGGGTGACGAACTTGCGGACCGCCTCGGGGAAGCGGGCCGTGAAGATCGTGCTGATCGTGCCGCCCAGGCAGTAGCCGATCACGTCGATCGGGCCCTCGTGGGGAATCGCGCGGCGGAAGCGCGGCAGGGTCAGCAGGACGTAGTCGTCCCAGTCGGTGTCCTGGTCGATCCGGGCCGGGTGGCCCCAGTCGACGAGGTAGACGGGGATCCCGGCCTCGATCAAGCTCCCGACCAGGCTGGCCTCGGGCTCGAGGTCCACCACGCGGAAGCGGTTGATGATCGGGGTGACCAGCATCACGGGGGTGGCTCCCTCGGCCACCACCTCCGGCTCGTAGAAGCGGAGCCGGGCCGGCCCGCGCCGGGCGACGACCTGGTGCGGGGTCGCGCCGTCGAGGTAGGCGAAGGCGCGAGCCCCCGCCGAGACGGCGTTGTTGAGTCGAGTTGCGTTCTTGACGACGGGCATGCTTAGCGGCTCCGGCTCAGCGCTGGGGTCTAGCTGGACTTCTTGCTGCTCTTGGCGGCGGGCTTCTCGCCGGCCGCGCCCAGGCGCTCGTTGGCGCCCTCGAGCGCGAGCTGCAGCTCGGCGATCTGCTCCTCGAGCTCGCCCATGCGCTCGTGGAGGCGCTCCACGTCGAGGGCGGTCGGCAGGCGCCAGGCGCTCCAGGTCTGCTCCATGGTGCGGTCCATGCGCTCCTTGGCGCCCGAGAGGCCGCCCAGGGCCATGCCCATGGTCTCGAGGGTCTTGGGGGCGCGGAGGGTGGCGTCCCACCACTTGGCGGCGGCGGCTTCGGTGGCCTTGACAAACTCGCTGGTGGCTTCGGCGAAGAACATGGGTGACTCCAGGGGGTGTTTGGGTGCGGGTTGGTTTGGTTCGGTCGGGTCGAAGGTGCTCTCGGAGGCCCCAATGGGGGTTGAGACCCCCGAGAGCGCTTGGGGCTACTTGGCGGTCGCCATCATGTCGCGGGCGTAGTCGAAGCCCTGCTTACGGCTCTGCTCGGCGGTCTTGAGGGTCGCCTCGCTGACGCTGCTCCAGAACTCGGTGGCCTCGCGGGCGACCTGGGTGGCGTGGCCGAGCTGGGCGCGCATCAGGCGGTCCATCTGGCTGCTGGTCTCACCAGCGAGGTTCATCCAGATCTGAGCGACGTCGGCGCCAGCGGCCTGGGCGGCCTGAGCCTGCTCGGTCACGGTCTTGGTCTTGGTCTTGGTGTCCATGGGGTGCTTCCTTCGATTCGATTCCAGTGGGGACTAGAGAGAGAGTTGCGCCGCCTGCAGCGGCGCGGGGGAGGTGCTGAGGAGGCGCCGCACGCGCGACGCGACCCCGGCGGGGTCCTCCAGCCAGGGCAGGTGACCCAGGCCGGAGAGGGTGTGGAGCTCGCCGCGGGGCAGGCGCGCGGCGGCGGCGCTGGCCACGGCGTGGGAGACGAGCGCGTCGCCCTCGCCGTGGAGCAGGTCGACCGGCTGGTAGATCCGCTCCAGGCGGCGGGGAGTGTCGTCCCGCAGGGCGCCCTGGGCCGAGCGGGCCACGGTCACCAGGTCGTTGCCGCCCGGGGCGTCGAGCTCGCCGTGGAGGGCGAGGCGACGCTCGAGGTAGCGCTCGGTGGCCGCGGTGGGCTGGCAGACGAGGGCGTCGAGGTTGCAGGCGACCTGGTCGCGGGTGCGCGCCGCGAGGCGCTCCTCGGCGAAGTAGTCGATCAGCGCCGCGGGGGGGGTGGGGTCGAGGCCGCCCGAGCTGATCAGGACCATGCGCTCCACCCGCAGCGGGGCGTCGAGCGCGGCGCGCAGCGCGACGTGGGCTCCGTAGCTGGCGCCGAGCCAGATCGGCCGGACCCAGCCGAGCCGGTCGAGCAGGGAGAGCACGGCGCGGGCGGCGCGGTGGACCGGGAACTCGCGGTCGGGGCGGCAGGAGTGCCCGAAGCCGGGGAGGTCGATCAGGACGGCGCCCATGTGCAGCGAGCGGACGAGCTCGAGCAGGTCGCGGCTGTCCGAGCCGAGGCCGTGAATGGCCACGATCCCGGGGCGGGCCGGGCCGCTCACGCAGCGATAGGCGATCTGCTCGCCCAGGACCGTGGTCTTGAGCGGGGGACCGGCGAGGTCCGCCGAGGGGTGAGTCATGAGGGAGGTCGCTTCCATGGCTCACATAAAAACGAACGTTCGTTCAGTTGTCAAGCGCGTGGGGCGAGAAAATCCTCAAGTGACTACCGAGCAGTGGCTTAATGGCGAACGGTCGTTCGTTGGTGGGAAATCCTCAGGAAGCTGAGAGCCTGGGGAGGGTCCAGGCCCTCGATAGCGTCCGTCCAGGACGAATCATTGCAGTTGGGTCTTTCGTTTCAACGACTTGCGTCTCGCTGAAAAGAACCTGCACGACGGCCGGAGGGAGATGGCTATTCCCAGTAACGGAGAGAAAGCTCGAAGGACGGTATCCAATGCGCCATTCTCTGCTCGTCAACTGCGCGCTCGTCAGTGTGAGCCTCGCTGGAGTCGCCTCGGCCCTGCCGGCCGAGGTCACCGCGACGGCCCTGAACGTGCGCACGGGCCCTGGAACGCGCTACGCAGTCTTCACCACGATCGCGCGGGGCACCGTCGTCGACGAGATCAGCCGCAGCGGAAACTGGGCCCGCGTGACGGTCAACGGGCGGAACGGCTACGTCTACTCCCGCTACATCCGTCCGGCCCGGAGCAGCGGCGGCGGCGGGACCACGACCACTCCCACCAACCCGACCACCCCTGCGACCACGATGCGCGTCAACACCGGCTCGCTGAACGTGCGCAGCGGCCCGGGGACGAGCTACGGCCGCGTGGGCTCGCTCAGCCGCGGCGCGAGCGTGAGCGTGATCGGCCAGCAGGGAGACTGGCGCAAGATCAGCTACAACGGCGGCTCGGCCTGGGTCCACGGCGCCTACCTGACCACCGGCAGCGTCGCCAACAACACGACCACCAAGGAGGTCGGCGCCAGCTCGCTCAACGTGCGCTCCGGGCCCGGCACTCGCTACCGCAAGATCGGCGCCCTGACCGCGGGCACCCGGGTCAACGTCAGCGACACATCGGGCTCGTGGAGCCGGATCTCCTACGGCAGCGGCGTCGGCTGGGTCCACAGCAGCTACCTGGTCAGCCCCGGCTCCGGCGGCAGCACCGGCAACCGGCCCCGCTCGCGGGCGGGCTTCGTGCAGCTCCCCACCAGCGGCTACGGCTTCTACGGCTACTACGCCGCGAGCAAGCGCTGGGGCAAGCCGGCCATGGTCTACGGGATCGAGCGCGCCGCTCGCCGCTTCAAGGACAACAACCCCGGCGCGCCGCGCCTCGGGGTCGGCGATATCAGCCTCATGAACGGCGGTGACATCGCTGGGCACGCCAGCCACGAGCTGGGCGTGGACGCCGACTTCCGCCCGATCCGCAACGATCGCCAGGAAGGCCGGACCACGATCTTCCAGTCGACCTACAGCCGCACCCTGACCCAGAAGGCGATCGACCTGCTCGTGAGCGAGATGAGCGTCACGATGATCTTCTTCAACGACACCCGGGTCCGGCACACGCAGCGCTGGCCCAACCACGACAACCACTTCCACGTGCGCATTCGCCGCTAAGGAGCTGGCCCGGGGCGCTCGTTGCGCCGCGGACACCCCCCGGCTCGCCTGACGACGAACGTGATCGAAGGCCCTCCCTCGGCCGCGCTCTGGAGCGCGGCCGGCGGTTTGTACTGCGTCTCGGGAGTGCCCCGGCATACCCCTTTGGGCGCTCCGCTCGTGAGGTAACCTCTCCGGCCCATGGACCTCGAGCCCCTCAAGATCGACCGCTCTCGAGCGACTCCGCGCCGTCGGCGAGGAGGTGGTGGGCGCTGGTTGGGTGGGGTGGTGATTGCGGTCCTGGTGGGCGTGGCGTGGCTCTTCCGCGCGCCGGTCATGCGGGCCCTCGACAAGGTGCGCCTGCCAGAAGTGCGCGCCGTGCGCGTCGAACGCAGCCACCCCGCCGCCGCCGGCGCGGTGGCTGGCCTGGCCGCCAACGGCTACGTGGTCGCTTCGCGGCGGGCCGCGCTCTCGGCCGACACCCCGGGGCGGATCGTGGAGCTCCTCGTGACCGAGGGCACGCGCGTCAAGGAGGGCGACCTCGTCGCGCGCCTCTTCGACGAGGAGTTCGCCGCGGCCCTCAAACGAGCGGAGGCGGACCTGACCCAGGCCCAGGCCTCGCTCGCGCGGGCGGCGGCCGCTCGCGGCGCGGCGCGCGCCGAGGAGGCCCGCGCCAAGGAGAGCGCAGCGGCGGCGGCGGCGGTCGTGTCCTCGGCCAAGGCGGACCTGCTCCTGGCCGAGCGCGAGCAGGCCCGCGCCCTCGAGCTCTCGACGCGCGGGATCAACACCCAGCGCGAGCTGGACCAGGCCGAGGCGGCCCTGGCGCGTGGCCAGGCCGGCGTGCAGCAGGCGAGCGCGCTGGAGCGGGCGGCGCTCGGAGCGGTCGAGTCGGCGCGGGCTCAGTTCGATGTCGCGCTCGCGGACCTCGAGGTGGCGCGGGCCCGGGTCGAGGTGGCGCGGGCCGTGCGCGAGCAGGCGGCAGCGACCCTGCGCAAGACCGAGGTCCGCGCCCCCTTCAGCGGCGTGGTCGTGCTCAAGGACGCCGAGGTCGGCGAGGTGGTCTCGCCCAACGTCGTGGGCGGGAGCACGGCCCGCGGCTCGGTCGCGACCCTGGTGGACTTCACCTCGCTCGAGGTGCAGGCCGACCTGCCCGAGACCAGCCTGCGGGGCGTCGAGGTCGGCGCGCCTGCGCAGGTCTTCCTGGACGCCTACCCGGGGCGGCCCTACACGGGGAAGGTCTCGCGGATCTGGCCGACGGCCAACCGGCAAAAGGCGACCGTCGAGGTCCGGATCAGCTTCGAGCGCCTCGACGAGCGGCTGCGCCCCGAGATGGGCGTGCGGGTCGTGTTCGCCGAGGCCAAGCAAGGCGCGCCGGCCGAGGCAGAGGGGCCAGCTCCCCTGCTCGTCCCGAGCGACGCGCTGGTCAAGGTCGACGGGCGCGAGGGCGTGTTCGTGTTGGAGCGCGGCGTCGCGATCTTCGTGGCGCTCGGGCTGGGAGAACGGCGCGGCGGGCAGGTGATCGTGCGGGAGGGTCTGAGCGGCGGCGAGCGCGTCGTGCTCTCCCCGCCCAACGAGCTCGGCGACGGGGATCGAGTGCGCGAGGAGGAGGGCAGCTAGTGGCCTTGATCGAGTTGGAGAAGGTGTCGCGGGTCTATCGCCGCGGCGGCGAGGACCTCTACGCGCTGGCCGACTTCGGCCTGAGCATCGAGGAGGGCGACTTCGTCGCGATCATGGGGCCTTCGGGCTCGGGCAAGTCGACCTTGCTCAACCTGCTGGGCGGCCTCGACCGCGCCGACCAGGGGAGCGTGCGCGTCGCCGGCGAAGACCTGGGCGCGCTGGCGGGCGCCGACCTGGCCCAGTTCCGCGCGGACTCGATCGGCTTCGTGTTCCAGGGCTTCAACCTGCTCCCAGTCCTGACGGCGGTCCAGAACGTCGAGCTGCCGCTGCTGCTGACGCCCCTCTCGCGGGCGGAGCGGCGCAAGCACGCGCTCTACGCGCTCAAGCTGGTCGGGCTGGAGGACCGCGTCAACCACCGCCCGCGCGAACTCTCCGGCGGGCAGGAGCAGCGCGTCGCGATCGCGCGCGCGCTCGCGACCGACCCCAAGCTGATCCTGGCCGACGAGCCGACCGGTGACCTCGACCGCGCCTCGGCGGACGCGGTGCTCGACCTGCTGGTGCGGCTCAACGACGAGCACGGCAAGACGATCGTGATGGTCACGCACGATCCCAAGGCCGCCGAGCACGCGCGCCGCACGATCCACCTCGACAAGGGCGCGGTGGTGGAGGTGGTCGAGAACCGCCCCGCCAAGGCAGCAGAGGAGCCGCCCGCGAGCGAGGCGGCGGCCGAGGGCGCGGAGGCGAGCTGATGCCCTGGCTCTTGCTCTTCAAGAACCTGCTCAGCCACCCGATCCGGGCCCTGCTGACCTTGGGCTCGCTGATCATCGCCGTGTTCCTGATCTGCTTCCTGCGCACGGTGCTGGTCGGGCTCGAGGCCGGGGTCGCGGGCGCCGCCAACAACCGGCTGATGGTCCAGTCGGCGGTCAGCCTCTTCGTCGATCTGCCGATCAGCTACCAGACCAAGATCGACGCGGTCGAGGGCGTCGAGCAGACCTGCAAGCTGCAGTGGTTCGGCGGGATCTACCAGGAGCCGAGCAACTTCTTCGCCCAGTTCGCCGTCGACCACGACCGCTTCTTCCAGGCCTACCCGGAGGTCCAGCTGATCGCCGGCAAGGAGGAGGACTTCCTCGCCAAGCGCACGGCCTGCGTGATCGGCAGCGAGCTCTCGCGCAAGTACGGCTGGCAGGTCGGCAGCAAGGTGCCCCTGATCGGCACGATCTTCCCCAAGTCGGACGGGACGCCCTGGGAGCTGGAGGTGGTCGGGATCTACGAGCCCTCCTCGAGCAACGTCGACCCGCAGACGCTGTGGTTCCGCTTCGACTACCTCGACGAGACCCTCGAGGCGGGCGCCGCGACCGGTCCGCGCGGGGTCGGCGTCTACGCGACGCGGATCGCGCCTGGGGTGCAGGCCGAGACCGTGGCGCGCCAGATCGACGAGCTCTTCGCCAACGGTCCCCAGCGGGTCCAGACCACCAGCGAGGCCGAGTTCCAGCGCCAGTTCGTGAGCATGCTCGGGAGCGTGCCGACCTTCCTGACGACCATCGGCGGCGGCGTGCTCTTCGCGATCCTGCTGGCCGTGCTCAACACGATGCTCCTCGCCGCGCGCGAGCGGACCAAGGACCTCGGCGTGCTCAAGGCCCTCGGCTTCACCGACGGAGTCGCCGCGGGTCTGCTGCTGAGCGAGTCGCTCCTGCTCTGTCTGCTGGGCGGCGGTATCGGGGTCGCGGTGACCCTGGGCAGCGCGGGGGTCATCGCAGACCAGGTCAAGATGATCGTGCCCAACTACGCGATCACCCCCGAGACCGCCGGGCTGGGGCTGGCGCTCTCGCTGGGCGTCGGGCTGCTCGCGGGGCTGGTGCCAGCCTGGCAGGCGAGCCGGCTCGAGGTCGTCGAAGCGCTGCGGGCGGAGGTGTAGCGTGATCGGTCTCCCCCCGCTGGGCTACAACCTGCGCAGCCTCTGGGTCCGCAAGGCCTCGACCTTGCTGACCGTGGTCGGCATCGGCGCGACGGTCGCGGTGCTGGCCGGAATCCTCGCCTTGCAGCAGGGGTTCGCGAGCCTCTACGAGCAGGGCGGCCGAGACGACGTGCTGCTCTTCCTGCGCCCGGGGGCGACCTCGGAGGGCGAGAGCGGGCTGCGAATCGAGACCGTCGACATCCTCAAGAAGAGCGTGAACGAGATCGCGCGCGACGAGCAGGGACGCCCCTTGGCCTCGGGCGAGATCTACCTGGCGGTCCGGCGCCAGAAGCTCGACGGCGGCGAGACCAACGTCCCGATCCGCGGGGTCGAGCAAGAGAGCTTCGCGATCGCCGGCGACGCGCTGAAGATCGTCGAGGGGCGCGCCTTCGCGCCAGGCACCGACGAGGTGATCGTGGGGCGGGCGCTGACCAACCGGATCCGCAACTGCTCGCTCGGCTCGACGATCGTGTTCAACACGACCCCCTTCAAGGTGGTCGGGGTGTTCGACTACGACGGCCCCTTCCGCTCCGAGGTGTGGGGGCCTCACTCGCGGATGTCGGAGGCCCTCGAGCGCCCGGGCTTCAGCCGCTTGATCGCGCGGGTCAAGCCGGGCGTCGACGTCAAGGCGCTCACCGAGCGGATGAAGAACGACAAACGGACCCCGACCAAGGTCCTCGACGAGCAGACCTACCTGCGCAGCCAGACGGCGGCGCTCTCGGTGACGCTCTGGGTGCTGGGCGCCTTCCTGGCCGCGATCATGGGGACGGCCGCGGTCTTCACGGGCACCAACACGATGCTCGCCGCGATCGCGGCGCGCAGTCACGAGATCGGCGTGCTGCTCGCGATCGGCTTCCGGCCCTTCCCCGTGTTCCTGTCCTTCATGTTCGAGGCCCTGGCGCTGGGCCTGCTCGGCGGACTCGTCGGCTGCCTGCTCGTGCTCCCGCTGCACGGGATCGACACCGGCACGACCAACTTCCAGACCTTCACCGAGGTGGCCTTCGCCTTCCGGGTCACGCCGGCGGTGCTGGTGGTCTCGGTGTGCTTCGCCTCGGCCCTCGGGCTGCTCGGCGGGGTGTTTCCGGCCTGGAGCGCCGCGATGAAGGACCCGGTCGACGCCTTGCGGCGGCGCTAGGAGGCCTCGTTGATGCGGTGCTTCGAGTCGGAGGTGCGCTGGCTGAGGAGCACCTCCTCGGCGACCTCGCGGACGCGGTAGTCGTCGTCGTGGCGGAGCAGCTCAGCGTCGCGGATGGCGTCCTCGGCCGAGATCGCGATCAGCCCCCTCAGCGCGAGCAAGCGCACGTCGGGGTCGGGGGCGAAGAGCTCTGCCTGGAGCGTTGGGGTCCCGGCCGGGTCGCCCAGCCAGGCCAGGGCCTCGAGGGCGCGCGCCTCGAAGCGGCGCAGGTTGAGGAAGTCTTGCGACTTGAGCGCGGCGAACTCGGCGCAGAGATCGGCGGCGGGCTGGCTCTTGCGGTAGTTGAAGGAGCGCGCGTCGGCGAGCCCTGGATCGAGGCGGGTCAAGATCTCGCGCAGGGGCGCGTGGCCGTCGGGGAAGGGCGAGGGGTCGCGCGGGTAGCGCGCCACGAGCACCCGGCGCAGGCTGAGGTCCTCGTCGGTGCGGCCCTCGCGCAGCGTCAGGCAGGCGGGGCCCTCCTCGCCGAGGTGAATCGCGACGGGGACGCCTTCGGGCCCGCGGGCGCGGTCGAGCAGGCGAGGGTCGAAGTCGTCGGGGCAGAGGTAGAGGCTCTTGAGGAGGGGGCGCTGCCGCTCGACCTCGGCCCAGAGCGCGTCGCACTCCTCGGGTCCGAGCTTGCGCCCGCGCTGGCGCACGACGCGCTTGGGGTCGGTGCGGATCCGGCCGGTCTCGTCGGCGTCGAAGGAGAACACGAGCTCGCGGACCGAGGCGCGTTTGCCCACCCGTTCGACCAGGAGCCGTTGATAGCGATACCCGAAGGGTCCGTCGTGCTCGGTGTGAAACACGATGCCCCAGGCCGGGAGTCGCCGTCGCTTCGCCATTCCCACTCGCTCCTCGTGGACTCCGTCGTCCACCAGCGCAGAGATAGACGGGAGCCGCCCGAACTGCAAGATGCGCATTTCCCCCCTTTCCTCCCGAGCCCGCCCCACAGAGGACTTGGGAGCTTTCGTCAAGGATCTCGCCGACGGGAGCCAACCCCTTGAACGCCCCTGCCTCCGACCCCTGTGACCTGCCTGACGACCCCAGCGAGCTGCTCGAGCTCGCCGAGGAGCGCTGCCTGCGCGCCTCGGCGCCGCTCGAGTTCTCGACCTTCAAGCTGGGGGTCAAGGGCCCTAAGTCATGGCTGGAGCTGCCCGAAGCCGAGGTCCGGGCGTGGAAGAAGGAGTTCAAGCGCACGTTGGGGGGCCGGCTCGAGGCCCTCTGGGAGGACCGGGAGGTCGACTTCCGCCGCCCCGATCTGCGCCTGATCTTCGACATCCAGCGCGGGCGCGTGCAGCGCAAGGTGACTCCTCTCTACCTCTACGGGCGGTATCGCAAGCTCTCCCGGGACCTGCCCCAGACCGACGCCCGCTGGAAGCATGAGCCCTGCGCTGGAAAGGGGTGCGAGGGGTGCGCTGACACGGGGCGGCGCTATCCGGTCTCCCTGGCCGACCTCATCGGAGCTCCTGCGCTGGAGCGGGCCGAAGCGCGGGATTACGCCCTGCACGGGGCGGGACGCGAAGACGTCGACGTGCGCTGCCTGGGCGAGGGTCGACCCTTCGTGCTGGAGCTGAGCGAACCGCGGCGGCGGACCCTGGACCTCGAGGCCCTGGCGGCGGAGGTCGCCGCCGGATCCGAGGGGCGCGTCGAGGTCGAGGGCTTGGTGCGAACGCGGAAGGAGACCATCGGGCGGATCAAGGAGGCAGGCTGCGACAAGCGCTATCGAGCGCGCTGCCGAGTCGAGGGGAGCCTCGACAGCAGGCGGGTCGGGGAGCTGAGCGACGCGCTCAGCGGAGCGGAGCTCGCCCAGGACACGCCGGGGCGGGTCAGCCACCGCCGCGCCTCCGTGACTCGCTCTCGCCAGGTCCGCGAGCTCGCCGTGGTCGAGCAGGGGCCCGGTGAGCTGGTCCTGGAGATCGAGGCAGAGAGCGGGACCTATATCAAGGAGCTGATCTCCGGCGACGAGGGACGCACTCGTCCCTCCGTGAGCGGGCTGCTCGGGGTCCCGACGCGCTGCGTCGAGTTGGATGTGCTCGCCATTCGGTTCAGCGACGTTGAGGCCCTCACCAAGGCACCCAAAGCCTAAGGCCTGTGGAATCAATACGTTCCGTCTGTGGGGAGATGGGGCTAGACCCCCTCATCTCGTCTGAGGGCCTCGCTACAATCCGCCCAACGCCAAGGTAAGGAGCGGTTGCTATGGGGCTCAAAGTGGGGAGTCGGGCGCCGGAAGTCGTGCTGCAAGACGGCGATGGCAACACGGTGCACCTCAGCAGCTATCGGGGGCGCAAGGTCGTCCTCTACTTCTATCCCAAGGACATGACCCCTGGCTGCACAGTGGAGGCCTGCGATTTCCGCGACCTACACGGCGCGCTGTCGAAGGGTGAAGTCGACGTGATCGGGGTCAGCCCCGACGACGTCAGCCGGCACACCAAGTTCACCAACAAGTACGCGCTGAACTTCCCGCTCCTGGCCGACATCGACCACGAGGCCGCAGAGGCCTATGGCGTTTGGCAAGAGAAGAGCTTCATGGGCAAGCGCTTCATGGGGATCGTCCGTTCGACCTTCTTGATCGACGAGGAGGGCAAGATCGAGGCGATCTGGCGCAAGGTCCGCGTCAAGGACCACGCCGCTGAGGTCGCCAGCAAGGCCCTGGGCAAGACCGTTCGCCAGCCCGCTCGCAAGGACGACAAGAAGACGGCTGCCAAGAAGAAGACGGCTGCCAAGAAGAAGACGGCTGCCAAGAAGAAGACGGCTG
>MDTG01200488.1_pt1 | contig 25533 bp, 17 predicted proteins | sample 811421 | NCBI WGS metagenome assembly MDTG01 (sample SAMN05326645, study PRJNA326480) | marine metagenome | isolation source: seawater | place: Pacific Ocean: South East | collected 2011 | reverse complement strand
TACTAATTCTAGCGATATTATTACCCCATTTCTGATATATCTTTAAAAACACTTCATCTCTTAAATAATGAGGAAAGTCGAAATCAATATCAGGAAGAGTGTCTCTCCATTTATTTAAGAATCTTGAAAATGATATTTTATATTTTATAGGGTCTACATGACTTATTCCTAACATATAACAAACTAGACTGGAACCGCATGACCCTCTAGTGATATGAGGTATATTTTTAGTTATATTTAAAATATCCAACGCTCTTAATATATGTTTAAATAATCCCTTGTCTAGAATAAGTTTAATTTCTATATTTAATCTAGATGTGTATTCTCTAGTGTTATCAAAGTCCATATTACCATCTATATGTCCAGGTATCTCTCTAACAAAATATTTTTTTATATCGGATTCTATAAATTTCTTATTTATATCTTCTTCTCTTCTTATTTTTATAATTCCAGTTTTAACCATAGTAAGTTCATTTATGAAACATTTATGCTTAGAAGATGAATGTACTTGACAATCATTTCCTAGTTTATTACCTGAATTAAACTTATCAAGAAATTTATTATTAACTAGATCATATAAACTAATTTTGTAATCCCATGGAAATATATTTTTAAGTTTTAAATAGTATTGAACTCTATTACATATTTCTATAGCACTTTTTGCTTTTAAATCAATAACAAGTCCATATTTCTTTTTCCTTTCCTTATCAACTCTTAAAACTCTACCAATACATTGTATAAATACTCGTTGACTTCTTTTCGAAACCATATCCATAAATATACAGCAATCTAAATTTGGAATATCAGAACCTTCTCTATGTTTAATAGCACAGAATAATATAGAATTACCTCTACTTTTGTAAAAATTATTATAGTCTCCGTATTTTATATTATTTTTATTACATACTAATTTATTATTTGTAGATGTACTAATATTTGTAGATGAATTAATATTTGATAAATTATTAAAATCAATACAAAATTTAAAATTTTTAAAATATGAATACCATTCTTGACTAACTTTAATACATTCTTCTATCATACCACACCAGACTATTATTTTTTTATATGGTAATTTATCTATATCATGTTTAAATATAGAAAATATATTATTTGTATCTATTGATTTATTACTTTTTAACCATAATATTTTAGGTGGTAAAATTACATTATCTTTAAAACCATCATATATAGAATATTTGGATAATATAGTATCGAGCGGAAAAATTAATTCTGGTGTAGCCGAAAATCCTATAATTCTACTTTTAATATTATATTTAATATGATTGATATTAATCAACCAATGATAAAAGTCTCTGGTTGATTTATTTTCTATAGAGTGACATTCGTCATGTATTACTAAATCTATTTTGCATTTTAATTTAATATATTTATTATTACTAGTTAAGAAGCATCTATTTATAATACACAAAAATGGTTTACCCCAAAATCTTGCTGAATCCAATGATTCATGCCAATTTGGTATTTTATACTCAACAAAATCAAGAACATTAAATTTTTTAATAATCTTATCATATCCATTCTCTTTGATTTTATCTTTAGTAAATTGTTGAAGTAAAACATCTTTTCTTTCACAAATCCATAATACATTTTTATCTGGATATTTTTGATTAAATTTTTCAAGTATTTTAATTGCTATTAAAGATTTTCCAGTTCCAGTAGCATGATAATGTATTCCTGACTTAAAATCATTATTAATAGATACGTCTATAGCCTCTCTCTGATTATTACGTAATATATAATCCATTATAAAAAAAACAACTAAATAACTATAGTTTTCAATTTTATAATTTTTAATTATAGCTAAATATGTTTATTATTAAAAATATATTTAAGTATAATTATAAAATACACTTAAGTATCATTGTAAAATATAATTAATTATTACTGTAATATTATAAACAACTTTTTAAATCTAATTCTTTTTCAATATTATTAATATATTTTTGTTTTGATTGTAATTCCAATTTAAGATTTTGAATTTGTTGAATCAATTTATTATTTTCATTTGTTATTTTATCATTTTTATTATCATAATATTCAATTGACCAATTATAGATTAGATGATCATTTTCTTTTACCCATAATAATGCTTCATCTATTGATAAATATCCATTTCTTTCCCAATAAATGTTAACATTATCATTTGGTAGTTTTCTCTCAAAATACTTTATAGTATAAACCATGATTAATATAATTAATATATATATATATAGCTATATATAAACTTAATATAATGTTATAATCAATTTTTAATAATGAAAAAATTTAATTAATCCTCTCATATCTATTAATTTTAGTATTACTATTGAGTTTGATAGATTTTAATTTTTTAAAACAAAATAGTAGTATAGTTACGATAATTATAAAACTGAATATTACTATACTGATTAAAACATTCTTTTTATTAAACATGTTTTTATTAATACCATTTCCACCACAATAGGTATAATTTATAATAGTTTTTCTTTTATATAAATTTAATAAAGTTCCATCTAGTGTTGATGAATAATTTAAATATGGTGTATAATTATTAATTATAAATCTAGTAATACCAGAATTAGAGAAGTCAGGTCCATAACTTCTGTGGTTCCCTGTCTTTAAAGCATTAACATATCTAGTTCCATTATATTCTTCTGTAATATATAAATTATTATGATCATGGCCAAATATATGATATTTTGGTTTCACTAATGGTAGTAATTTAATATTTTTAGATTTCCAACAACAGGGCCTTTCATCAACAATACCAGATGCGTTTAATCCTAAAACTTGAGGAGGTGGAATATGAGTAAATAATATCATAAATGTATGATTATATCTATCAATATTGTTAGTGACCCAACCTGCATCTATTTCATAAGGACATCCATATGATTTTAAGTTTTCACAATTGTAAGTATTAGAATCAAGTGTAAATATATTAAGATATGGATGTCTACATGCCTTTTTTCTTAAATTACATATTCCTATATGCATTTCATGATTATACATAACATTTATGATTGAATTTCTAATTTTACCATCACCATCATGATTACCTAATGTAAATAGAAACGGTTTATCTATAATACTTATCATTCTGTTAATTTGATGTTCAATATTACATTTATCAAATAATGAACATTCAACACTATTCATTATATCTCCATTATAAACTATAAAATCACTATCTCTAACTCTATTTTTTATAATATTAATTTCTGGTGGAATTTGATTTGGATAAGCATGCAAATCTGTAATGATATCAAATTTAACATAGTTATTCAAATTATTTATTGTAGAATAAATAAGTAATTTGAAAAAACTTATCATTTTGGTTATAAATTTATTACTATTTTATAAATATTGAAATTAATAAATTATTAAATTATAAAAATATAAAAATTAAATATTCAATATAAAACTAAAATAAGTTATTTTTGTAACTAATGTTTAAAAATATTTATATATTATTGAGCGGTATATTTTTAGGAATTAATAGTTCCTATGTCATTAATTCTGAATACGATGTAGACTTTTTATCTATTAATCAATATCATAAAGTTAATACTTTTGATAATAATTATCAATATCATAATGATACATATTTTACTTTTTCTAATAGAATGAATACTGATTATATTTTAAGCGTAAATTATAATAGTACTAATTCATGTATGTATCAATGTGCTTTTGATAGTAAATGTGTCGGCATACATGAATATTATAGTAGTTTGAATAGTAGTTCGAATGGTAGTATGAATAGTAGTTTGAATAGTAGTTTGAATAGTAGTTTGAATAGTAGTTTGAATAGTAGTTTGAATGGTAATTATAATTGTAATTTACTATCAAAATTAGGTAATATAGTATTATCAGATAGAAAAAATAATGATTATATAAAAATTACAAATCATATATTAGAACACAATAAATATAGAATAACAGGTATCATTTTGAATTTTAAAGATTATAGTATGTTTAACAGAAAAAATTTAACAATTTATATAGATACGAATCATAATGGTATTTTAGACATAAATGAAAAAAATATTAGTACATCAGGTAATTTTTTTAGTTTTGATAATATTGATCCAGGACTGTATTTAGTAAGGAGTGTAACTCCAAATGATTGTTATCAAATATTTCCAGGTTTAAATAGTACATTTAATATATTTGAGGCAGATGGCTATGTAGATAATGTTATATCATATTATTATCATCATCATATTTATACAAAACCTCATGGAGGTAAAATAGGTAGTAATAATATATATATTAACCATGATTATAGTTTTATAACTGGCAATGATAAAAGTACATATTTATCATTTTATCCCAGTCAAAAAATTATTTTGTCGTTTATTGATGAAACTATTATAGATAATCCAGGAGATGATATAATATTTGAAATATATAATAAGTCAACAACAAGTGCTCATATTAGCATTAGTTATGATAATATTCAATATTATCATCTTGGTATTCTAAGTTATAATAAAACATCATTTGATTTAAAAACTATTGATTATAAGTATCCAGTATCTTATATTCAACTTCATTTCTTTAACTCAATAAATAATGATATTGCTCAAAATAATTCATATAAAAAAAAAATTATTATAAATCATGAAGATGTATATCCATTAAATATAATTAGTATTAGAGGTAATCATACTAGTTTGCATTTACCCTCTCATGCTTATAAATTAAAAGTTCCTAATAGTAATACAATTATATTTGCCAATGATTGCGCATATGTCTTTAGTTGTTATGATTATTGTAATTATAATATATATTTTGATGATGATTATAAATCATGTATAGCGGGATGTATAGAATTCGAAAGTAAACATCATTGTTTTTGTGATACTAACCATACCTTTGATAATTTTGTTAATGATATGTCATATATAAACCCAAGTAATACTAATAATGAAAATGAGAAAAACTTAAATGATGATTATGATTACGATTATGATTATGATTATGATTACGATTATTATTATGATAATTATTATAATAATGATTATAATAATGATTATAATAACTATATTTATAATTATTATAAAAATATATTAGATAATGATGATACTTCTATATACAATCACAATTTTTGCCACCTTGGATGTGAAATGGCGATGAAAAAATATATATATCCAGATTTTACTTTAATGAAACATTCTAAGGGAAATTTAATAAACCAATACAGTAGTCATATTAAATGTTTAAATAATAGTTGCTTACAAGAGCTAGTTAATATATGTAAGAATAATGATACTTGTGTATCTTTTAGTTTAATTAGTAATCATGGAATAGATGATTTAATTCATCATGAAAGTAATTATAACCATTTAATTCATAATAATCACTTATATAATTATTATTCATATCATAAAAATAATCATTACAATTTATTTATGAAAACAAAATATTACAATTTATCTTATACTACTACTACAACATCAACAAGTACATCATCAAGTACATCATCTAGTACATCATCAAGTACATCATCAAGTACATCAACAAGTACATCAACAAGTACATCAACAAGTACATCATCAAGTACATCAACAAGTACATCAACAAGTACATCATCAAGTACATCAACAAGTACATCATCTAGTACATCATCAAGCACATTATCAAGTACATCAACAAGTACATCATCAAGTACATCAACAAGTACATCATCAAGTACATCAACAAGTACATTAATTGAAGATAACTTAAATAGAAATATAGATATTATGACAACTAGTTCAACTATTACTAATAGTAAGAAAAAGAGTATATATGATAATAATTTAATTTTTGTATCATTAATATTACTTGTCATAATACTAGCAATAATAATTTTATTTTTATTTTACATATGTTATCAAAAAAGGAAGAAAGATAAAGAAAGGCAGCAAGATATAGTAACTACAAGTTATAGTAATCCATTATATAATCACATTCCAGTAGAAAGAGAAGCTCAAAATAATCCAATATATCAATCAAGTAATTTAGATAATTCTGATACTTATCCAACATTTGAATATGTTGATGATAATTTAGATAATAATTTTTTAGGGTCAAGATCTGAGTCAGATTTGTAACTTTAAATTTAATTTTTAATTTTTTTATATAAATATATTATCTTTATATTATAGTAATATTTTTTCATGGTTAATATTTTTATTCATAGAAGAGATTTGAGATTTGATGATAATACAACTATGATTAAGATGCATAAAGAATTAAAAGATAATGTAATTCCTATATTTATATTTAATCCTGTTCAAATATACCCAGATAAAAATCCTTATTTTTCTCATAATTTAGTGAATTATTTATGTAAATCTTTAAAAGAATTAGATAGTGAATATAAAGATAGAGACACAAAACTTAATTTGTTTGAGGGAGATATTATAAATATTTTAGAAAGTATTCATAAAAAAGAAACTATCACAAATTTAGGATTTAATAAAGATTATTCTCCTTTTTCTAAAAAAAGAGATAAAGAGATAATCGAATGGTGTAAAAAAAATAATATAACTATATTTTGCGAAGAAGATATGTTATTAATTGATATAGAATCTAAAAAAGGATTAAATCCTAATTCAGATAAACCTTATGTTGTATTTACACCATTTATGAATAATTTAAGAAAATATCCAGTAGAAAAAATACAAAAACATAAATTAAAATATAATTCTAAAACTAAATTATCTAACAAATATTCAATAAGTATTAATGAAATTGATAAATATTATGTTGATAATAAAGATTTGAATGTAATTCCAGGTAGAAAAGAAGGATTAAAAATTATAAAAAAAATTGGTCATTTTGATAATTATGATAAATGTCGTAATTATCTTACTTATTCAACTACACATTTATCAGCTTATATAAATTTAGGTTCAGTTTCAATCAGAGAAATATATCATCAAGCTTTAAAAAAATTAGGTAATAAAAGTGGATTAATTACAGAACTTTACTGGAGAGATTTTTACTATAATATACTTAATTATTTTCCAGATAATATAGGTAACTCATTTAGAAAAGAATATGATAAAATAAAATGGTCTAATAATATATCATTGTTAAATAAATGGAAGAAAGGTGAAACTGGTTTTCCAGTGGTAGATGCTTGTATGAGACAAATGAACACTACCGGATATATGCACAATCGAGGTAGAATGATTGTTGCTTCCTTCTTAACAAAAGATTTGTTTATTGATTGGAGAAAAGGGGAAAAATATTTTGCGACTCAGTTAATTGATTATAATATGTCTGCTAATAATGGGGGTTGGCAATGGGCAGCTGGTACTGGAACTGATGCGCAACCCTATTTTAGAATTTTTAATCCTTGGACACAATCTGAAAAATTCGACCCTGAATGTAAATATATAAAAAAGTGGATACCTGAACTAGAAGATATACCACCAAAAGATATTCATACCTGGAACATATGTCATAATAAACATAAAGGTGTCTATATTAAACCAATTATTGATCATAAAACTGCCAGATTGGATACTCTTAAAAAATATAAACAATATTTATGATATTTTACATTCAATAATTTAAAAAATAATAAAATTTTAAAATTGATTATTATTTTATCATATTACTAATTAAGTGGTAAATTATCATGTCTGTTAATAATTACGGTTATGATAATTGTTTAAAATATGATAATGATAAGTATTTTGAGTATAATTATGATAATTATTTTAAAAAGGTCATAACTACTAAAAAAAATAATAATAATAAGCGTTATTCAAAAAATAACAAAAAAAATAATCTTAAGTATCAAAGATCTATTAGAAAGAAAAAAAGAGACAGAAAACTTAGAGAGTTACGGCGATGTAAAAATAATAAAAACACACCTCAAGACTATTATGATATACCTATTGTAAAATCTATAGATAACTATAATAATAACTTATTTTCTCTAGAAATACTTCATAAGATATTTAAATATTGTTCAACTAAAGAACTAATAGAAATAATACCATATGTATGCTTGAATTGGAGAAAGGCATGTTCTTTAATAAACATTGACGAATTAAGATTCAGAAATATTACCATTAATGATTATTATTATGAATTAACACATTATAAAGATGTTAAGAAAGACTACAAAGGTTTATTTAAGACTATAAATAACATTAATATTGCTAAAGGTCAAATACTTGAAATTACATCTATATACAATAACATCAATAGTTTAGACTCTTGTGCTTTAATGTTTTTAGATTTGTCTCCTTATAATTATCAAAGGCGTGTGTCAAGCTTTTTCAAAAATATAAATAGATTACAAGAATTTCATTTTAATTTTTCAACTTTTGATGATTTTAATAAATCTCACTCTTCTGATAAATATAAACCCTTTAAACTCTGTAGCAATGCTTTATTTCAGACATGTTTAGAATGTTTATCATATTATAATTTTAAATTTAAAAAACTATATATCTCTGATACATATTATCGAAAATCTGATTTACATCTTGATAATATATATCAAAAATGTCAATACTTAGAATATATTAACATCAAATATAGTTTATTAACTTCAATAAATGATGTTTCAATTAATTGCCCTTCATTAAAAGAAATTGTTTTAATTGAAACAGAATTTAATGATACTATTATGCATTTTATCAATAGATTAGCTAATTTAAATAAATTATACATATGGGGTTGTAATTATATTTCAAAATATAAATTTAATTCTTCTATACCATTTAATAAGCTAAAAATACTACATATGATTGAACTTGATATATACTGTCGTATTAGCCAAAATAACATTATAAAAAGTGATATTGCGACTGAAATTATTATTAATAGTCCAATATTAGAAGAAGTCAATGTAGAATATAATATGATAGATTTCGAAAAACTATTCGAGAAGGCGTCATCTATTTTGAATAATATTGTAATATTTAGGCTAAGTTTATCATTTTCAAATCAAAATGAAACAGATTTATTAATTATAAGTAAGTTATTTGATATGTTTTCACAAAAAGAAAAAATATCGTCATTTGTAATAAATTTATATTCAAAAGATCAAAATTTAGAATTAGCAATTCGAAATTATTTTGAAAAAGTAAATTTTGAATTTGTAGAATATATTCAAAATAATTTTGAAAAAGTAAATTTTGAATGTAAATTACAAATAAATGGTCAAAGCACTATAGATAAAAACTCTACTTATGATGATATAATATATGCATTATATAATTATAATTCTGATTCTGATTATGATTATTAAAATTTTTATGATTTTAAACTGTAAATTTAATCATAAAAATTTAACTAAAATTGATTTTTTATTTTAAATAAATTTAACTAAAAATTATCATGTTTGGCAACAATCAATATGATGATTATTTGGAATATAATCTTTTTAATAGAAATAGGAACGGAAAGACGAGTAATGTATTCAAAAATAAAGAAAGGAATAAGTCTCATAGAAGAAGAAATATTAGTATTTCCAAAAAAAAAATAAATAGGGAGACAGAGAAGAAAGTAAAGAGACAGGTTAGAGAAGAAGATAAAAAACTATCTGTAAAGTATTGGTCAAATCAGTTCAACGTTGAAGAGTCTGAAGATAACAGTAATTTTAGTTTTAGTTACAATAATTCAAAGTTATCTTCAGATATGTTAGTATTGATTTTCAACTTTTTGGGTATACATACGTTGCTATATGTATTACCATATGTTTGTAGACATTGGAGAAATGCGTGTTCATTATTCAATATAGATACAATAATGTATGAATATATTAGTTTTAATATGAATCATACAAATGGTCCTAGTAGTTATCAATACTATCTATATAATAGGATTGATATATTTGGGTCATTAAATAGAATTACATCCATATTTCGTAATATTAAGCATTTAAAATGTAATCTTTTTAATAATCAAGTCTATAAAGCAAATCATCGTCAGATCTTCAACATATTTAGTAATTTGAACTGTTTAGAAGAGTTGACCTATGATTTCACAGATTATTTCTATTTCTCTGGATATACTAATATACAAAATAAAACAATAAATTATATATCTGAATTAGAATTATTTTTAGAATATTTAGCAAGATGTAATATCAGATTGAGAAAACTGAACATTAATTATTTCAATGCCAAGAATTCTAATATATTACTGGAAATGATAGACCGCAACTGTAAGTTTATAGAATGTCTTACATTTACTGAGTGTAGTATAATTTCTAAGTTTTCTACTGGATTTTTAAATTTGAATAGCTTAAGTTTTTATTATGGCTCTTCTATAAATAGAGATACAATAAGATCTATTAATAATTTACAAAGTTTAAAATATCTTGAATTTATAAATTGTATAAGCGATGAATTAGGTCCAATAGACTTTAATAAAAGATTAGGTAACTTAAAACTAAAAAGACTTGTATTCGATGGAAGTAATAGCTCAAATAATGATATGTTAACTATTATAAATAGTAAACTAATATGGTTCATTATATTAAATAGTCTAAATATCGAAGAATTATCTATAGATTATTATTTCTTTGATTTTGATTTATTGTTTAAAAATGAACATATTATTAGTGTACTATCCAAATTATCTATTACTAATATGTATTCGATTAATGATAATTTTATTGATAAAATGGGTAGATTAATTAATATTTTATCTCATAATACAAAGTTTAAATCATTACAGATAAAAGTACAAATAGACCATACTGATGCTTATAAAGCATTAATGGTAAGAGATATATTTAAAAAGGTAGATTTTGACTCAAAGTTAATTATTAATAATGAACATATTGTAGATAAATATACTTTAGATACAGATATAGTAACTATCATTAGAGCAATGAATGAAAAAGAAAGCAGACATAAAATAAATATTAATAATAATTATTGGGAAGAATCTGCAGATAGAGATTTTGATGTCGAAGGCTATAATGAATCATATAACAAATATGATTACTATTCTTCGGAAGATGAATATTATAATTCAGACTATTATTAAAATGTAATAATTACGAAACATATTTAAATTATTAGTAATTATTGACATCTTAACAAAAAATTTTTTTATTAATTATAATAATTGTGTTTTAATTATGATAATTGTATTTTTAATTATTAATTATTGATAACTTTATGTTATTAAAATATAAAATTGATTATTTTTTTTATTTTATAACATCTATTAAATTATTATGTCTACTTTAGATGAATATAATAATTATTTACTACCAGGAGAAATATTAAATATTATATTTACTTTTGCAGATACAGAAACAATTATAGAAGTCATACCATATGTATGTAGAAATTGGAGAGATGTTTGCTCTAGTATAATTAAAATTAATAGAATTTATAGAGATATGTTTGGTAAAGACGTGTTGTATCTTTCTAATACTTTCAGTAATTCTGATTTCATATATAATTTAGATAAGATAGATGAATCTAAAAAAATAGATTCTATAATTGAAATAGCATCTATATTTGATATATATACTTTTAAAAGTTCTTTATTTTATGAAGAAATAAGGCATTGGGATAATACATCATATTGGTATCCAAAATGGACTGATGACCAAATTAATGAATTTTTTAAATATTTAAACAAAGTTCAACATATAGATCTAAACACAAGTGCTGTTTTAGAACATAATTCAAATAAAATAGGTAACTATAATGATATGGCTATATATATAGATAATTCGGTAAATAATATATTAACATTTTTGGATTATCTATCATATTATGAAACAACATTAAATAGAATAAAATTTAAATATTTTGATTTAAATCATTTTGATTTATTTAGAATTATTAATAAATGTAAAAATACTGAATTAGATATTGAATACTGTACAATTGATAAATTTAATTATTTTAAGAGAAGAAAACACAAAAGAATAAATGAATCTGTTAATAATATGCATTTTGAACATATGCTATTGAATAATGATATAATAAAATTTATCAATAGTTTAGTAAATTTAAAAAACTTATCTATAACTGATTGTATGATTAATAAATTTACATATTTAAATAGAAATTACGAGGGTAATATTAAATATTACTTTAGTGAAATTGAATCTACATTTGATAATTTAGAGATTATATGTGTAAGCACTAATGATGATATTGAAGAAAAAGCACTTGAAGAAAGTAATTTATTACAAATTTTAATCCTCAATAGCCCTAAATTAAAAGAATTGTATTTAGACTTATCTCGATTAGATAAATCTATATATATTCCAATACTTAAATCTATGACAGATTATATTTATTTTGAAACATTAGTATTTTCTCAATCATCGATTAAAAATTTCAATTTAGGAATTATAATTGAAATTTTCAAATTATTAACAAAAATACCTAATTTTAAGAATTTGTTTATTAATATAAGTTCAGTTGATCCAATACATACTATTAAATTAATTGAAGAAGTAAAAACATTAAATATTGATTTTAATTATAGGTTCCATTTACCTAACTATTTATTTAACTCTAAATCTAAAATACTATATATTGATAAACATACTTCAGAAAAAGAAGCTAAATTGATATATAAGACTATAATTAATAGAAAAAGTAGGATTAATGAATATGATGATTCAGATTAATATATTATAAATGAATCTTCTTTATATCTAAAAAAATTTAAAGTGATTATTATACAAACGATATTAAATATAGTTTCATTATTAGTTTTTTTTATAATTTGAGTACATCTCCATAATAGTCTAAACTAAAATATAATTCCGAATAATTCCAAGTAAGTGTTTTAGAAGATATTTGTTTTTTATTAATTGGATCATATTGTTCTGAAATATCTAATTGTTCATCGATATTCATAATATAATTTAATATTTCTTTGTATGTTTCATTTTTTAAATGTTTATATATTTGTGCCATAGCTAGAGAACAAATTATCCAAATATGACCACCTTGATAAACATCATATGGATACCTACCTACTAAAGAAAGAGTATTATTATTATATTTTTTTCTAAAAATATCTAATAAAGAATATATATTTTTATTAATATATTTAATATCAAATGTTTTTAGTATTTCTTCATCAAATTCAATATGACAATATGCTAACAATATAGATGAATCATGCTCTTTACATATATTTCCATTTTCATCGAATGAAGAAATTATTGAATTAGATGTTAAATGATCTTTAATATTAAATTTAAATTTTTCATAAATATCATGTATAGGTTTATTTATAATAAATGATTGATTTAAATATTTAATATTATCTATATAATCTTTTATAAATTTTAATTGAATAATCCTCGTATAAAAATGATAACCATAAACTTCTTCCCAAATATCAAAACATGGATTATCTAAGTTATTTAATGTATAAATTATATCTTTTTCAATTATTTTGCTAACTAAATTTAAAACAATATTTGGATAATCATTTTTAAGTAAATTAAATATTTTAATCATCATTATTCCTCTAAGTGCCGGACCATCATTTTGAGGGCGTCCCCACGCATCATTGAACGCAGAACCATCTATATTATATTTCGGTTCTCCTAATCCAGATATTGTTTTCGTATCTTGTAAAGAATATTCGTTTTCAATATAATTTATTAAATGTTTAAAATAATTATCATTCTTATCTTTTGAATATAAATCTATATATACTCTCATGACTAAAGCACTATCGCGTATCCAATGATAATTATAATTAGGATCGTTAGAAGGTGATGCTGCTATTATTCCTATTTTCCTATGTAGGTTAATATTATTATCTATATGTTTTAAAATATCTTTTAAATAAATCATATAATATTAGATAGAAAAAATTTATAGTTTATATAATTAAATTATTTATAATCTAATTATTAATATCTTAATATAGGGTTTTTATATGACCTATTATTTAAATAGTTTATCAAAAAAAGCATAATATGTATAGAATAAATAATTATGAAAAATTAATTTATCTAAATAATTATGAAAGATTAATTTAATAAAATAAATAATTATGAAAAATTAATTACATATATAAATAATATAGATTTTAAAGACATCATTTAAAAATTGAATTATATCCATCATTATTGTATTTTTTATTATTATGTTATTTGATAATGAATTTGATATTGATTTAGATAAATTTAAAAGTATTATTAAAGATAAAAAAATTATAATAGTAGATGGTATTATAGGTGCTGGGAAAACCACTACTATAAAAACGATAACACAATATTATAATAAAGATAAATTAATAGTACATCCAATATATGAACCCGTTGATGAATGGAGGGAAACAGGGGCATTAAATGAATTTTATCAAGATATAAAATCAAAATGTTTAGAATTTCAAACATTTACATTTATAACTAGAATAAAAAGAGTTATTAAAGAAGTTTTAGATAATCCAAACTATGAATATTATATATTAGAAAGAAGTATATGGACAGATCGTTATATGTTTGTTGAATTATTAAAAGAAACATTAGGTCCAGTAAGAATGAAAATGTATCGACACTGGTGGGATATGTGGTATTTAATATTTCCTATTAAACCAACTAGATGGGTATTGCTTGATACTTCACTAGAGGAAAGTATAAAACGTATTTGTAAGAGAGATAGATGTGAAGAAAAACATACTATTAGCATTGACTATCAAAATAGCTTATTAGAAAAACATCATATATTTTATCAAAAATTACAAGATGAGAATCAAGATGTAGTTATAATATCAAAAGATACCATGGACACAAATTTTTTAAATAATCAAGAGATTATTGAAAAACTAGGTGGTATGATTATTAAATAAATTAATAATATTTAATTAATTTTAATTTTAATATATTAAAATTGTATCAACTATTGTCTTATTTACAGATAAAAATAGTATCTATTATAATAATATTTTGATAATAAAATAAATATTATTAATATTATAATAATAATATAACAATTACTATACTTAATTTTTTTTAAAGATGACTTTATTCTGTCTATATTAACTTCTTCAAAAGGGGAAATTGGTTTCAAATCTTTATATATCTTTAGCATTTCTAATAAAGATATTTCTGGTTTATCTAAACTTTTATTAACGAAATTATGAATATTAACAACCCATTGTATCAAATCTGTCTTTTTGTCTAAAAAAGGATTAATAGGATGTTGCATAATATATGTATTATAATGATTTTTACAATTTTTACATGGCAAAATATCTTTTATACTAGTATAAAAGTCATAATAAGCTCTTTTTTCATATTGCGAAGGATTTTCAGGATAATTTAAAGATGTAATATGTAATACATACCAGAAATGTGGTCCCCAAATTTTTGGATCCATTATTAAATTAAAATTATATTTTTTAATGAAATTAAATAAATTTAATAATAACAAAACTAATATTAATTAAAGTATAAAATTATAATGTCAAAAAAATATAAATGTATAAATTGTGGTAAACCAGGTCATTTCTACAAATATTGTTTAAAACCATTAACAAGTTATGGATTATTATGTTTTAGAAAAAATATAAAGGGTGATAATTATGAATTAATAATGGTTCGTAGAAAGTACACTATTGGATTTATAGAATTTTTAAGAGGTAAATATGATATAAATAATTACAATTATATTAAAAAATTATTCAATCTAATGACAATTGAAGAGAAAATGAAAATTAAAAATATAATGAATTTTGATAAACTAAGAAATTCAATTGATATGAATAGAATTAATAATTACAAAAAGGAATATGATAATGCTAAAAATAAATTTAACTATTTAAAAGATAAAGATATCGTAATTAAATTAATAAATTTAAGTTTTAATAATTGGGATTATCCGGAATGGGGTATACCTAAAGGTCGTAGAAATTATCAAGATGAATCTGATTTGGATTGTGCTATTAGAGAATTTTCTGAGGAAACAAATATAGATATTAATGATTTAAAAATTTATAAGAATATATTACCTCTAGAAGAAGTATATACAGGTATTAATAATATTAAATATAAGCATGTTTATTATATTTCAATATTAGATGATAAAACTAATAATAAATATAATAATATAGAAATAAATATAAATAATTATAATCAATTTACAGAAATTGGTGATATTAACTGGTATACTGAAAATGAATGTAGAGATTTAATAAGATATTACTACTTTAAAAAAATAAAAATAATAAATAAGGCGTTTCAAATGATTAATAATAAACAATTTTATTTTGAATAATAAAATAATTTCTAAAGTTAATTTAAAGTATTATTAATATGAAAAGCAATTTAAGTAAAAAAAAAGAAAAATCTAAAATATTAAATAAAAAAATAAATAAATATAACACTACAAATATTAAAAAAACATTATTGAATGATAAAATTAGTAATACTACTAGTTCAAATGATACATCAAGTTCAAGTAATAATATTAGTAGAAAGAATAAAATACATAAAAAATATACTTTAAAAAAATATTTTAGAAAAGTAACAAGTAATAATTTTAATAATTTAATAAATAATCATTATTTATTCAGTAAATATAAATTTCCAAATTATAAAAATATATTTAATTATTTATATAAATCTTTTATTTCAAATAAAGACTATAAAGATAGTGAAATAAAAGATATTTATGATTTAAAAAATAAATTTAATGATATATTTTTTCTGTCACCATCACAAAAATTTTTAAGAAATTTTATGTCTCCACAAACACCATATAGAGGGTTATTTATTATACATGGAACTGGTGTCGGTAAAACATGTACAGCTATTAGTATAGCAGAAAATTTAAAACAATATGTAAATGATAATTCAAGGAAAATTTATGTGATTAGACCAGATGAGTTTAAAAGACAGATTTTTGATTTTAATTTATTATCATCTGATAATATTTCAAATCAATGTACTGGTTCTTCTTATATATTACCAGAGTATGAAGATAATATAGAATTATGTAAACAAGGAAGTAAAGAAAATTGTGCTTTTGTGGAAAAATCTATAAAGAAAGACATTAAGAGATATTATGAATTTACCAACTCTTTATCATGGGCTAATAAAATTCAAGACATTATTAACAAGAGAACTAGTAAATTAACAGGTAAAGATAAAATAGATAGAACTAAAAAAGAAATACAGCAGATGTTTAATAATTCTGTTTTAATTATTGATGAAGCTCATGATTTAAGATCCGGGTCTAATATTAAAGAAGAAAAAATAGTCCCACCAATACTAAAATTAGTATTAAAATATAGCAAAAATTTAAGATTAATACTTTTAAGTGCTACACCAATGTTTGATAAGTCTCAAAATATTATTAGTCTTTTAAATTATTTATTATTAAATGATAAAAGACCTTTATTAAAAGAAAATGAAATTTTTAATTCAATTGGAGAATTAAAGCAAGATGGTAAACATAAATTACTTAAATCTTGTTCTGGTTATATATCATATTTAAGAGGTAATAATCCATTTGAATTTCCAATAAGATTAGATTCAAGTTATTTATACCCAAAAGATATTATATCTCATAATTATTATCCAAATATTGACTTATTTGGTAATACAATAAATAGTAGTATAAAATATTTACCAATTATTGACTGTAAAATGAAAAAATATCAAAAAGAAATTTTTGATATATATTTCAATTATATTAAAAAATCCAGTTCAAGTTCAAGTTCAAGTTCAACTTCAAGTTCAAGTTCAAGTTTAAGTTCAAGTACTAATTCCAGTTCAAGTACAAGATCTGGATCAGATTCAAGCTCCAGTTCAAAATCTAAGTTTAGTTCTGTATCAAGTAATAGTTTAGACTCAAGTAGTAGTTCAAAAAAAAGTTCAAGTAGTAGTTCAAAATCGAAAGACGATATTAAACTTTTATATAACATAGATAGTTCAGTTGCTTACTCTAATGAACTACAAATGAGTAATTTTATTTACCAATCATTAGAAGAAGGAAATGATAATATAAAAAATTGTTATGGTAGTAGAGGTTTAAAAGCAGTATCTACTAAATATGGTAATAAAAATACATACAAATTTAATGATGAAGAATATGGAAAAAGATTTTTTTTACCAGAATTAGAAAATTGGAGTAGTAAATTTGCCAAATTATTATCATATTTAAACAATAATGATAATCCTATATTTATATACTCATATTTTACACCATCTGGTGTATTACCTTTAGCTTTTATGCTTGAAATGAATGGATATAAAAGGTATAAAATGCATTCTAATCCATTATTAGAGAATAAATATAAAAAAAATAAATATCGTGGAGATTATATTATTTATACGGGAAATGAAAAATTATCAGCTTATGCTAGATATTACTTTGATAAGCGAAAAAATATGATAAATGAAAGTAATGTTAAAATAGTTATTGGTAGTAGAAAAGCTAGTGAAGGATTAAATTTATTTGGTTTTAGAGAAGTTCATATTATGGATCCATGGCATAATTTAAATCTGATAGAACAAAGTATTGGTAGAATTATTAGAAAAGGTAGTCATCTTCATCTACCTCCTAGAGAGAGAAATGTTACAGTTTATTTATATGGTGCTACATTGGATGATAAAGAAAGTATTGATTTGAAAATTTATAAAATTAGCGAAGATAAAATTATTAAATCAGGAATTGTTGAAGATATTTTAAGAACAAATGCTATAGATTGCTATTTAAATAAAAATGTAAATTATTTAGACCCAAATATATTTAACAAGAAAATACCAATTAATACTTCAAACGGCTCTCAAATTAAAATAAATTTGTCAGACATTCCGTTTAGTAAAGGTTGTCTTTATATGGATAAATGTAATTACAAATGCAGTGGTGATTCTATTAAAAAAACAAAAACAAAACCAAATAAAAAATCAAATTTATTATTATATAATAATTACGAAAAAGATATAAATGAATATATAAATATTATACTTAGTTTATTATTAGGAAAATTAAATATAGATATAAAATATTTGGTAAAATATTTAAATATAAAATCAGAACTTGAATTGAAGCTATTGTATTCGGCTATAGAAATTTTAATAAATAAAGAAAATATTTACACTAATAAAAATAATGTTAAAGGTACAATAAATATTAATAATAATATTATAAGATTTATACCTATGAATACAAATAAACCAAATATAAGCTTTATAAATCAATATGATAAAAATAAAAATATTGTTAATGATATAAATTTAAAAAATTTAATTCTTAATATTAAAAAGGATAGTAATGAAATAAAATTAACAGATGAAGATAGTTATAGTAAAATTTTTAATAATTTAATAAAAAAATGTAATAATATAATAAATAATAAAAATAAAGATTATAACTTCAAATATGATGATAAATCCATAATATCATTATTATTTAATAAATTGGTATTTAGTAGTAAATTTATAATAATTAAAAATATTATTAAAAAACATATATTAGCTAAAGAATTAAATGATAATGAAAAAGTTATTTTATCTATTTTGAATGATAAATATATAATTAAATATAAAGATATTTACATTGGTAGTTCAAATAATACAATATATGGATTTATAATAATCAAATTGAATAAATTACAATTATATAAATATGATTATAATAAAAATATATATGAATTAAATAACAACTTAATTAAAAATATTATTGAAAAAAAGAAAAAAAATATAAATTTAATTAATCATAATAAAATATATGGATTTATCATATACGATAAGATAAACCATGACGCGATATTCAAAATTACAGATTTAGCATTAAAAGGTGATAAAAAATCAGTAAAGGGGGCAAGATGTTCAAATAATAATATTAATGATATTAATAAATATTTATCAATATTATTACCTAATTATAACAAAAATGAAAAAATAAAGAAAAATAATTTGTGTAATTATTTAGAGTATTTATTTTTAAAATATGATATTAAAAAAAAAATGAATAAAAAATGGTACTTCACACCTGAAGAATATTACATTAAATTTAATATTTAATAATTTAAAATTGAATATAAATATTAATTAATATTAACATATTAATAATGAATATAGAATCATATTACAAAACATATATATTAAATGAAACTATAACATTAGAACCTAAATCATTAAATTTTATTATAGACGATATATTATTAAAAAATTTAAAAGAAAAGGTTGAAAAAAAATGTATTAATGTAGGTTACATTAGACCCAATAGTGTAAAAATTTTATCAAGAACTATGGGTATGATTAATAATGCTGACTTTACAGGTAAAATTAGTTATACAATTAAATATTCAGCAGATGTGTTCAAAATGAATAATAACCAAATGATTATGTGTAGAGTTGCTAATATGGATAAATCTCAAACAATATGTTATTTGGGTGATCAAGAAGATTCTCCTGTAGAAATATATTTATTTAAACACCATCATGTGGGTAATCAAAAATTTGCTAATTTAAAGGTAAATGATATAATTAATGTTAAAATTGCTGGATTTAAATATGAATTTAAAGATACTCAAATGATCGCAATTGCTAATTTAGAAGATAATTAATTATTATATATTAATTATAAAAAAATAATTATAGCAAAAATAACTATAATAAAATTGATTATATTTATATTTTTATTTTGTTTATATATTTATAAAATGGAAAATAGTTATTCTTTGAGTTTAATTATAGGTCCTATGTTTTCTGGTAAATCAACTGAAATAATTAATAGAATTAAAAAATTAAAAAATATTAGTCCAGATAATATATTGATTGTAAATCATACAATAGATGATAGATATGGTAATAATAAAATTATTACACATGATAATAAATCATTACCATGTATTCAAATATCAAAAATAAATCATCTAATTAAAACATTTGATTTAAGCAAAATTAAATATTTATTTATTGATGAAGGTCAATTTTATGAAAATTTATTTGGAGATATCATTGAAATAATTAGTAAATATAATATTCACATAACAATATCAGGTCTTGATTCTGATTATAATATGAATCCTTTTCAAAAATCAAATATGTTAGGACTAATACCATATGCTAGTAATTTAGTTAAATTAAATAGTATTTGTATAATATGTAATAAAAAAGCAGAAACAACATGTAGAGTAAATAATGATATAAATAATGATATAAATAATCAAATATTAGTTGGAAGTTCTGATTTATACAAACCAATATGTTTTAAATGTAGAGTTAAATAATAATTTTAATTTTTAAGAAACATTTTTTATTATAAAGATCTATAAATATTTTTTTTTTTGCTTAAAAATATTTTTCATATTTATGATATATAAATGACAATAAAAAATGAATTAAAAAATGCATCATTATCATCTGATAATGAATTAAAAAAAAAAAGATGATGATAAGAAATTATCCAATCAAAATGATAAAGTACCTAAAAAAAGAGGAAGAAAACCTAAGCAAAAAAATGAAACAGATAAACCAAAAACAAAGGGGAAGAGAGGAAGAAGACCTATTAACAAATTCAAATATGATAGTAATTTACAACCAAATATGTCTAATATTGATAATAATGAAAATATTATACTTAAATTACCAATAGAATGTTTGAATACAAATATTGATATTATAAATGATAATATTTCCTATCATCCAAATATTCCTTTACCTAAACCCTATGATAATGGCGCAAATTTATATAAATCTTATAATGATACTGATCAAAATGAAAATGATTTTCAATATTTAAATGGTAATGTAGATGATAAAAAAATTAGAATTAATAATGTTAATAATAATAGTAATTCATTTGAAAATGTTAATATTTGTGAAAATATTCAAAATATTAGTAATAATACATATATAAATAAAATGGAAGCAAAATCATCTAATAAATCTGATTTATTTAAAGATGTAAAAAGTATTAATAATAAAAATATTTGTGAAAAATGCAGTTGTAAATTAGAAAATAATAATAGCAGACTAATTGATAATATTATGAACAAGAATAAATCTAAGAATTATATTGAAGTTATGGTTAAAATCTGTAATAATAATAATGGTAATAAATGGATAAGTAATACTGATATATCCTGTTTTTGGTGTTGTCATTCATTTGATAATACACCTTGGGGAATTCCATATAAATTAGAGGATAATATATTTAATTTATATGGTATTTTCTGCTCATGTAATTGTGCTCTATCATATCTAATTAATAATGAAAACGGTGATACTTTATGGGAGAAAATTGCTTTATTACAATTATTATATTTTAAGATTTATAATAAATATGAAAATATACTTCCAGCACCGAATAAAATTTCCTTAAAAAAATTTGGTGGATCAATTACAATTGAAGAATTTAGAAATATTACTAATTCAAACGAAAAAACATACAGTTTAGAATTTCCACCATGTAATTCAATTGTACCTATATTAGAAGAGTCTCATAAAAATAATAATTTAGTTAATTCATTTATTCCAATTGATAATAATAAATTAGTTAAAGCTACTAATGAATTAAAATTAAAAAGAAATAAACCAGTTAATTTGAAAAAAAATACATTAGATACTTGTATGAATATAATTTATAATAATAATACTTAATTTTTTTATATTTTATGAGGTTAATAAAAATAAAATATTTATATTTATAAATTAGAATAATAATATGGTTATTAATCAATTATTTATAACAAAACCAACTTTAGAATTTACATTAAAATTATTACAATGTTTAGGATTAAAGGATTTGAAAGATACCCACGAATTTAACATTTTAGATATGAATAAAATTGATACTGTATCTAATATGAAATTAATTGAAAAAGAAATTAAAAAATATTATTTGCCATGTAAACAAAAAATATATTTGTCTAAATGGACCAATAAAAACTGTATTACCATATGTAGGCAATTTGTAAGAATATATGACTACGATATAATTAGTAGAGAAAAATTTATTAAAAATAAAAAATATTTATTATATAGATTAATAACTAAACATGATAAAGATATTTTGAAGAAAAAAAAAAATACAAGAAAAAGAGAGGTAATTATAACATTTGATTAATTTTTTGTAAAAATAAATATTAATTTATCACAGTATATTATTATAATATCTAATTAGGATGTAATTTAATTTTTTTTAATCAATTATTTTATTAGAGCACCAATTATAAGCATTAATAAATATTAATATCCAAGGTGAATAATAAGTATTTGAAAAATTATTGTCATAATTTATATCAGTATAAGGTAATTGCCAATTAATAAAACAACGTTCTGGATGAGGCATCATTACCAAATGTCTTCCATTATTACTTGATAAACCTGCGATTCCGTTAATAGATCCATTTGGATTCTCTGGATAATGTTCTGTTGTTTTATGTTTTGAATTACAATAATTAATAATATTTATATTATCATTTAGTAACTTTTCATCTATAAAAAATCTTCCTTCACCATGAGCAGACCATATACCAAATACCATATTTTCTAAATTATGAAGAAAAATATTATTATTTTTTCCAATTTTTACTAAGCTCCATCTGGATTCAAATTTAGATGATTCATTTCTTAACATTTTATATTCTATATCAATAAATGGTAAATAACTTTGAACCTGGCAACCATTACATATGCCCAGTGAAAAAGTATCACTTCTATTTTTAAATTTTATAAATTCTTCCTTAATTTTAGATTGATTTAACTGTGTAGCCATACCAATACCGCTAAATGGTATATCACCATTACTAAACCCTCCTACAAAAACAATACCTGAATATTTATCTAAATTTGAATTTTTAATTAAATCATTTATTGTTAAATCATATACATTAAAACCAGCGACATAAAGAGCGTTTTCCATTTCCCTATAACTATTACTACTTGGACTTCTAATTATAGCAACATTGAATCTTTTATTAACAGACTTTAAATTATCATTATTTAAATTATCAATAATTATCTTATTATATTTGAATAATAATTTCTTTACATTTTCAGGAATATAGTATTGTAAATGTATATCTGAATATGATAAAGATCTTTCTATCTCTACACATTTAATATCATTTTGATATTTTTCTAATTGATAACTTGTTTCTTCCCATTTTTTTTTCAAATTAATAATTCTATTAACATAAATATTAATATAGTTATAATTTATATTTATTAAATCTTTGTTATTAGTGACACCAATTTTTTTGTAATATATGCTGTGATTATTAAAACATTCAAATATATTAGATTCATTCTGTTTATCAATTTCTATTACTATTCCTAATCCCTCATTAAAAAGGTATTTGTAATAAGGTAATGTATTATTAATATCAATATGAATACCAATATTACTACTTATTGTCATTTCAATCAATGTAACTATTAATCCACCATCACTAATATCGTGTAATGCCAATATTTTATCTTTTTTTATCATATTTTGTATTAATCTAAATAATTTAAGTAAATAAGCACTATCACATATATTAGGTGTATTCACTTTTACTGAATAACTCAATAAATTTAATACCTGTAGTAAACAACTCCCACCTAAAGTATCTAAATCTAAATTAAAAGGTATATATATTAAGCTAGAACCAATTTTTTTTAAATCAGGTGTTACTCTTTTAGTGAAATTAGATGATGTAACATAACTAGTCAATACTAACGTAGGTAAAGAATAAACATCTGTAATTTTATCATTAACATTTTCATTTCTAGAATTCATTGATAAGCTATCTTTACCACCATCAATTGCTATACATAAACTGGATAGTGTTTTAGATAATTCTGTTACAGCTGTATATAAATTATAGCCATGAATATTATTTTTTTTTGGACTCCACATCCAATTGCCTGATATTTTTATATCTTTTATATCTGTTATTAATATCCCAATTATATTAGTCAACATTTCCCCTACCGTCATATTTACCATATTACCATAATCACCAAAACCTATTAAAGGTCTTTCACCTATGCTTGATACTATCCCTTTAAAATCATTAGGAAAATAGCTTAATGATGCACATGAATAATTAGAGAGAGGCACTTGATATGGTCCAATACATTGCTGTTGAACTACTTTACCAGACACGCTCCTATCAACTTTATTAACTAAATAATTTTTACTACTGATAGAAGGTAATTTTAAAATTTCATCTAGAATATTTTCAAACGGTATAGAACTAAAAGTATTAAATAGCATAGCATTTAATTTCTTATTGGTATCTATTTGATATTTTTCATTTATATGGTATGGTTCAATATAAAAATTCTTTTTAGGTATATTATTTAAAACCTCATCTAGATTTAAATTAATAGCATTTTCTGCACTATTATCAATTGAAGTATTATTAGTATTAATATTATTTATATCATTACTATTTGTACCAATTTTACTATTTATACCAATTTTACTATTTATACCAATTTTACAATTTATACCAATGTTACTATTTATACCAATGTTACTATTTATACCAATGTTACTATTACTTGTCTTGTCAGACCTATCCTTTTTATTATAATAAACCTTTGTATTTTTTGAATCAGTT
>MDTG01345431.1_pt1 | contig 25534 bp, 20 predicted proteins | sample 811421 | NCBI WGS metagenome assembly MDTG01 (sample SAMN05326645, study PRJNA326480) | marine metagenome | isolation source: seawater | place: Pacific Ocean: South East | collected 2011 | reverse complement strand
CCCAGCACCTTCAGCAAGTCGAGGGGTAATACGAGATACGGTTTCGTTTTTGGCCGTCGATGGCAGTGCAATAATAGCTTTGCCCCCTTTGCTAATAGAAGCACCGGTGACAAAATCGACCTGACCACCAATACCACTATAAAAATCATAACCCAGTGAGTCGGCAACCACCTGCCCCGTTAAATCAACTTCTAAGGCACTATTTATCGCCACCATATTATCGTTTTTGGCAACATTGGTGGGTTTGTTCACATAACTGCTAGGGTAAAATTCAATATGCGGATTGTTGTCGATTAAATCGTAGAGCTTACGAGTACCAATAGCGAAACTAGTGACCACCTTGCCGGGGTGGAAGGTTTTTTTCTTATTGGTCACTGCGCCTGATGCTAACAACTCAATAATGCTGTCGGTAAGCATTTCGCTGTGAATACCTAAGTCTTTGTGATGACAAAGGTACTTAAGCGTGGCAATAGGAATTTTGCCTATACCGAATTGTAATGTAGCGCCATCATCAACCAGCATTGAAACGTACTGGCCGATACGCTCGGCCACGCTATCAATAGGTGGCGGCATCACTTCCACTAAGGGTTCGTTTGCTTCAATACATGCGGTAATTTCACTGACGTGAATATAGGAATGACCAGCAGTTCGGGGAACTTGTGGATTTATTTGTGCAATCACGTATTTGCTTTGACGCACTGCCGACATGGCAATATCTACCGCCGCGCCTAAGGAGCAATAGCCGAATTCATCAGGGGGGCTGACATTTACTAGCGCGGCATCTAAAGACAGGGTGCCATCACTAAACAAACTTGAAATTTCAGAGAGAAATACGGGGGTGTAATCAGCTCGGCCTTCATCAACGGCTTGCCGCATGGCTTGACCACCAATAAAGAAGGTATTGGCTTTAAATAGATTTTTGTACTCATCGTTCACCCAGCGCGTATCGCCAAGTGCAAGCATGTGTACTAATTCAATATCGCTAAAACCATCGCTATTATCAATTAAGTGCTGAATCAGTGCGTAAGGTACTGATGCATTTCCACCCACAAATAATCGACAGCCCGATTTTATCAGCGCTTTCCAATCTGGTTCAGACGGTAAACCTATTGCCATACCCTCGGCCTTATTCCCGCTAATCTGTACCACTATAATGACACATTTTTCCCGTTGTGCGTTACCAAGCAGGCAAGACAACGTGAAAAACGTTAACGCGGCAAAGCATCTACTAGTTCAGTGTAAACGGATGCAACCAATTGCGAAAGAAAGGTGATATGGCAAACATGCTCTTTGACAGTCTGTGACCGTCCTCTAGCAGTAGCAACTGCGAATTACGCAGCTTCGCATAATCAATACTGTGGCTAACAGGAATGACATCATCATTCCAGCCATGGATAACACTGGTTTTGCCTGTGTAGTTATATTCTTGCACTTCATAGTTTGGCATATACAGCGCTGGCGCTAATAAGAACAAGCCCCTTGCAGATACACGCTCAGCAGCCACTAAAGACACATAACCGCCCATACTAGACCCAACCAGTATGACTTCATCGCCTTGCTCTTCTACCGTATCCACCAACCGGGTAATACGATCCTCCGGCGATGGTAAATCTTGGTAATCCACACTAATAACATTAAAGCCAACATCACTAGCTACATTAGACAATGTAGTGATCTTACTGCCCCAAGGGCCACTTTCTTTTCCATGAGAAAAAATGACAGTAGTCATCGTAAAACCTCAACGTCTAAGTTATTTATCTTGTTTATGAAACAGCTTTTCAACCATCACGTAGAACATAGGTACAAAGAAAATGGCTAAGAAGGTGGCAGCAAACATGCCCCCCATCACCGCAATACCTATCGCGTTTTGGCTTGCTGAACCTGCACCGCTAGCCATTGCCAGCGGTGTTACACCGAGTATAAAGGCCATAGATGTCATTAATATTGGGCGAAAACGCTGAGAAGCTGCGTTTGATACCGCCGTCATTAAGTCTATGCCTTCTTCGTATTGGTCTTTTGCGAACTCTACAATAAGAATGGCATTTTTCGCCGCCAAACCAACCGTGGTTAAGAACGCAACTTGTAGGTAAACATCGTTTGGCAGATTGAATAAAAACGCTGCGGTTACCGAGCCCAAAATACCTAAAGGTACCACTAACATTACTGCAAATGGCACCGACCAACTTTCATATAATGCTGCTAGGCATAAGAAAACGATAAGAATAGAAATAGTGTACAACATAGGTGCTTGCGAACCTGCTTGTTGTTCTTCAAAAGATAATCCTGACCATTCAATAGCATAACCGTCAGGTAACTGAGCAACCAGCTTCTCCATTTCTTCCATGGCTTCACCGGATGAAATACCTTCAGCAGGGCTACCCTGAATGTTGACCGACGAAATACCGTTAAACCGCTCTAGTTTTGGCGAGCCGTAAACCCATTGAGTAGAGGCAAAAGTACTGAAGGCCACCATATCACCGTCGGCGTTTCGTACAAACCACTTATCTAAGTCGTCTGGCGACATGCGATATTGAGCATCAGCTTGCATGTAAACCCGTTTAATACGGCCTTTATCAATAAAGTCGTTTACGTAACTTGAACCCCACGCAATTTGCAGTGCACTATTTATTTCACTTAGGTTCAACCCCAGTGCAGATGCTTTTTCGCTATCTATGTTCACCTTAAACTGAGGTACGTCGCTTAATCCATTCGGGCGAACACCTGCAAGTTTAGGGTTTTGTGCGGCCATACCGAGTAACTGGTTACGGGCATTCATCAAGGCCACGTGACCATTACTTCCCCGATCCACAAGCTGCATATCAAAACCTGTCGCGTTACCTAATTCCATAATAGGCGGTGGCACGATAGGAAATGCCGATGCATCTTCAATCTGACTAAATGCCCCAAAGGCCCGGCCTACTAGTGCAAATGCTGAGTCACTTTCGTCTCGCACGCTCCAGTCATTTAAGTTTACAAACCCCATACCTGCGTTTTGTGCTTGGCCTGCAAAACTAAAACCGACTACCGTAAACAAGCCATTAACTGCACCTTGCTCTTGCTCTAAGAAGAAGTCTTCGGCCTTTTTAACCGACTCTAAGGTACGCCCAGCGGTTGCACCTGGAGGCGTACTGATTAGCACCATTAAGCGGCCTTGGTCTTCATCGGGTAAGAACGCACCAGGCAATTGGGCAAAAATATACGCCATGCCCGCCACTAAAATACCGTATACCGCGAAGTAGCGTTTGGCGCGTTTCGCCATGTGGGTAGTGGTTCTTTGATAGCGGTCGCGGCCTTTGTTAAACGTACGGTTAAACCAACCAAAGAAGCCCTTGTCTTTATCGTGCTCGGGGTCGTGTTGTTTTAGCAGCGTGGCACACAATGAAGGTGACAATATAATTGCCACCAATACTGAGAAGCCCATGGCAGACACGATAGTAATTGAGAACTGGCGATAAATGGCCCCAGCAGATCCACTGAAAAAGGCCATAGGAATAAATACCGTGGATAACACCGCGGCTATACCTACTAACGCACCAGTAATTTGTGTCATAGATTTTTTAGTGGCTTCAGCGGGCGGTAAGCCCTCTTCTTCCATAATACGTTCAACGTTTTCAACTACCACGATGGCGTCATCTACTAGCAAGCCGATGGCGAGCACCATGGCGAACATGGTTAATACGTTAATGCTATAACCAAACGCCAGTAGTACAGCAAAGGTACCTAGCAATACTACCGGAACCGCGATAGTAGGAATAAGGGTAGCGCGCCAGTTTTGCAAAAACAGCAGCATGACGAAGAAAACCAGTACTACGGCTTCAATCAGTGTGTGCACCACCGACTCTATCGACAATTCAATAAAGGGCGACGCATCAACCGGATAAACCACTTTAACGCTGTCTGGCAGGTTTACCCGTAGTTCTTCAACACGTTGTTTTACTGCGTTGATGGTATCTAGTGCGTTCGCACCAGACGCTAAGCTAATCGCCATCCCTGAGGCAGGGTGACGGTCGTAACGAACGATAACATCATAGCTTTCTGCACCTAGTTCAACCCGTGCAACATCCCGTACGCGTACTTGAGAACCATCTGTGTTTACTCGCAGCACGATGCTTTCAAAATCGTCTACGGTCTGTAAGCGCGACTGAGCCTGAATAGTAGCGTTGATTTGCTGGCTTTGAATGGCGGGGAGGCCACCTAATTGCCCAGCTGACACATCGGTATTTTGTACTTCTACTGCCCCTTGAACATCTACCGGCGTTAGGTTGTAGCTGTATAGTTTGTCTGGGTCTAACCATATACGCATTGAGCGCTGTGCACCGAAGACTCGCACGCTACCCACACCATTAACACGGGATACAGAATCACGGAATTGAGATACCAATAAGTCACTTAAATCGTACTGGCTCATTTGCCCCGTTTCGTCGTAAAAGCCAATAGCTAACGAAAAAGCTGAGTTAGACTTTGCAACGGTAACCCCTTGTTGCTGCACCTGAGCAGGTAGCAATGGAAGCGCCGCTTGTACTTTGTTTTGGGTTTGAACCTGCGCAATGTCAGGGTCGGTCCCTGGCTCAAAAGTAAGGCTAATAGACATGCTGCTGTTTGAGCTACTGGCAGAGAAATAACGTAAGTTATCGATACCAGATAAGTTTTGCTCAACCACCTGCGTAACTGAGTTTTCAACGGTTTCCGCTGAAGCACCAGGGTATGTTGCGGTAATCGTTACCGTGGGCGGCGCAACTTTAGGGTATTGCTCAATAGGCAGGGTATAAATGGCAAGTACCCCTGCCATCATCGTAATTATTGCAAGTACCCACGCAAAGACGGGTCTGTCGATAAAAAAGCGAGCCATAGTAAACTAATCCTATCTTAACGTGAGCCGCGTGACGTTGACTGCCACTCGCTGGTGTTTACTTTACTGCCAGGTTTCACTTTTTGGTAACCAGAAACAATAAGTCTATCGCCTTCGCTAATACCCGAAGTGGCAATATATTGGTCTTTGTAGATGTCGCTCGTTTTTAGTGCGCGAGCTTCTACTTCGTCATTACTGTTCACTACATATACAGATAATGAGCCGTCTTGTTGACGCATAGTGGCGCGCTGCGGCACTAATAACGCTTGTTCTGTACCCGTAATAACATGACCTTTCACGAATAAACCTGGTAACAACAAGCCATCAGGATTTGGCATTTCAGCGCGAAGGGCAACTGAACCCGTACTTTCATCTACGGTCACTTCTGAAAACTTCACACTACCTGTGTGTTCGTATTTTTTACCTGTGGCTTCATCAAGTGTTAGCTCAACAGGCATAGAACCTTGTTTTTGCATGGCTTGGCGAAGGGTGAGTATGGCGCGACCCGACTCCTGCATATCAATAAAGATAGGGTTTAACTGCGTAATAGTGGCAAGTTGTTGCGTTTGGTTGGTAGTCGCTAGCGTACCTTCGGTTACAAATGAGCGACTGATACGACCGCTAATAGGCGCATACACCTTGGTATAGCCTAAGTTTACGCGAGCCAAATCTACCGCTGCTTCAGCAACAATAATGGCGGCTTGTGCTTGTTCTTTTTGCGCAATCACATCGTCGTATTCTTGGCGACTAATCGCATTTTGTTTAATAAGGTCGTCGTAGCGACGGGCTTTTGCTTCTAAAGTTTTTAAATTCGCTTCGGCGCTTTTAACATCAGCGATGGTGCTGTTTAACTGAGCACGGTAGCGCGCATCATCAATTTGATATAGTTGCTGGCCTTTTTCAACCTGTGCACCTTCTTCAAATAAACGTTCTGTAATCACGCCATCAACCTGTGGCCGTACTTGCGATTGGCGAGACGGTGTAACCCTTCCAGGAAGGATCATTTCATGGGTTACCGATTGGCGAGCAATCGTAAGTACCGACACAGGCTGTGGCGGCATAGCTTGCTGCCCTGCGCCCGCTTGTTCAGACTCAGACGAACACCCAATCGCACCTACCAACAAAGCTAGGGTAGTGATGACATAAAAAACGCGTTTCATAATAATTTCTCGAATTTAAAAACTGACGGTTACCGGCAAACGAGAACGTTTAACCCATAAACTTAAATTTTGAACCTGTATTATTTTAGGTAGCTTCCATGCGCAGAGTTATAAATACCTTGGCATTGGTCAGCCCGATCACATCCAACTGGACTAATGAGATCGTAGACTTCAAATGCAGCGCGACATTGCAGCAACTTAGCAAAGTACTGTGACGAAGGGGTTACTCTCCTGCCAGCACGAACAATGGAATACCCATACTCATGGCATGCCTGACACAATCATTACATTGTGTGCGCTTACACTAAAGATTAAAAGTAAAGGGAGCCGAAGATGCAAATCTTATCGGTCAATTGCAGTATTTTTATACTGCAATGGTACCTTAAGGGTGTAAAACTCGCTTTTCATTCAACTTTTAGCATTAGAGCCCGTAATACCGCAATAAAGTTTGGTACGCCGAAATTACATTTTGCGCAGCTTCGTGGCAGCCCCCTTTGTCTGGGTGCACTGTTGCCAACTGCTTTCGGTAATGCCTCTTAAGCATCACCAACGTGATGGGTACAGACTCGTGTAAATTGAGTAATGTGTGACATTGCTCAATTCTTTCCTTTGAATCAACAACGGGGTCGGCCCCTATCATTCGCTGCCAAAAACCATTCAATAAGGCCTCTACATCGGCTTCGCCAGTACTGGTTAAGTTTTGCCAGTTCAGGTAGTAATCAGCAAGTGAATCGCTTTTACCCAATGTGGTAGCGTTACTTTCACCGTCGCTTTGACTACTTACTTTTAAAGGCAATAGCACTATACGGGTTGTATGGATATCTAGCTCGCCCACCAAGGCATCACGCCAAAGGTTTCTTAGTAAATATAGGGCATGAAACAAGATAAAGTGCGTATTGAACAAAGCGAGGGAGTCGCGCAGCGCATTGTCATTAAATAACTGATAAGGAGGTGACTTAAGTTGCGAAATTAGCGCGTACTCTGTCATCCCTTCTTCAAACTCTGCTTTCTTGGTGGAAAGTATGTCTAACAACAACTCCACTTTTTGCGCATTTGTTACGTTAAAAGAAGGTATCTCTTGAGCATTCCCCATGGTAAACCTCATGTTTTTATCAGCCTATAGCATAGCAGAGGATGCTCAATTCCCCTTATCTAAAAACGCGCTTGGGCTTCTGGCACCTTTCTAATTTCACTGCTTTAAATGATTTTTAGAATATATCAAAAATCTCCCCCACAAATTTAGTGGAAAATTTGAACCAAAATAGCTAAATGGCTGTTAAAGTTGTGTTATTCAAAGTAACAATAATAATTAGGAGCTCACTTGAAAGCACTCATTGCATTGACCAGCATTATCGGATTTTTAATGGTGGTATTACCAGGCCCGTTATATCAATACGCAGGCGTCGATTTAGGCACCGCATTTACTTCGCTGCGCTATGGCGTATATGTGGGTGGCGCAGCCATTATACTTATCATTCTACAAGTACTGATAAAACGTAAAAGCGTCAGCTGGGGAAGTACATTTGTTTTCGCTGTATTAGCGTTAATTGCCGTTGCCATGCCAGTTAGCATGATGGGCAAAGCGAGTACCGTACCGCCTATTCATGATATTACTACCGATGTGACCAACCCTCCGGCGTTTGTGGCTATTGCACCGCTGCGTGAAAATGCGCCTAATCCTATTACTTACGAAGGTGGTGAGGTAACGCGTCAGCAAATCGATGCTTACCCTGAAATTAGAACCCAATTATTGGCGCAAAGTATTGATGAAGTCTTTGCCGCTAGCGAGCGTACTATCGACGCACTAGGCTGGGAGCGTGTGGCCGATGGCGCATTGCCCTACACATTAGAAGCGACTGATACCACACAGTGGTTTGGATTCAAAGATGATGTGGTTATTCGCCTTAAAGCTAAAGACGATAACACTCTGGTAGATATTCGTAGTAAGTCTCGGGTTGGTAGAAGCGATTTAGGTAAAAACGCCGAGCGCATCGATACCTTTTTAACTGCACTTCGCGCCCAACTAAGCCCTAACTAGACGCTAACTAATCGTTACCCTTAGGCTATACACAAAAAAGCTCAGGTACTACCTGAGCTTTTTTATACCCGACATTCTGTTAGTGGGCTTAGTGGGCCAATTTCAATACCACCACGCCTGCCACGATAAGGGCTGCACCAAAGTAGCGCGCGATAGAAGTAGGATCGCCATAAAACACGACCCCAACTAAAAACGTTCCTGCTGCGCCTATGCCTGTCCACACAGCATATGCGGTACCAATAGGAATATTTTTTTGCGCCATCCATAAACAAAAACCACTGGCTGCCATAAACCCTATCGCTAACAATATCCCCATCACGCGGGTTTCAGCTTCTTGGGACAGCTTTAACCCCACCGGCCAACCTATTTCCAATAAGCCAGCCACAATCAAATAAACCCAGCTCATTTACCTCTCCTTTTACCCTCAGCCTTTCACTACTGGCTTTACACCAATCGCTTTCACTACTGGCCTTGTACTACAAGCTAGCCAATTGAATGCTTACCGCCCCTAATACTGCTGCGTTCAAGCGGTTGAACCAACGCCAAAATGACGGGCGCTGCATATGGTGCGCGAATTTAGCGGTTAGGGTACTTAGCCCAACAAACCATACAATAGACGCCCAAATTGCACCGAAAACAAACCACCATTTATCCAGTTGCCACTGGCTGGCTAGATTTCCCATTAACAACAGCGTATCTAGGTAAAAATGAGGATTCAACCATGTCACCGCCATGGCAATAAGAAAGGCTCGCTTAAATGACGTTTGCTTCTTCGACATTTCAAGCACAAGCGCATCATCAGCCATAGAAGCTTTAAGCTTGTTAAATGCAAACCACAAAAGAAACACAACCCCAGCCCACTTAGTGACTGATACCAACAACGGATATTCTTGTAACAGCAATCCGAACCCCAATGCCCCTAAGCTAATAGAAATGGCATCGCTCACGATAAACAGCAGTACGAACAACCCTGTCCATTGGCGCTTCAAAGACTGTTCGATTAAAAAACTATTTTGTGCACCAACGGCAATTATTAGGGTGCCGCCCATCACAAAACCACTCAACGCTGCCGCAAACATGAACTAAACCTCAAAAATTGAAATGAATGAATAAGAGGCGTTGATTTTAGCTACTCTTGTAGACTAAATTAAATTAATAATTTTTCTTTGTTATTAAATTAATTAATACCATTATTATTGCTTAGTTATAAAGAGAACGAGCCTTCATCATGCTTGATTACGCCGCCCTACATAGTTTTCGCGAAGTACTACGCTACGGCAGTTTTGAGCGCGGTGCACAAGCGCTCAACCTAACTCAGTCGGCAGTTTCGCAAAAGATAAAGCGACTAGAACAACAAGTGGGCGGGCCGGTTTTAGTACGAATGAAACCGTTAAAAGCCACGCCACTTGGCGAACAACTCTTATCCCACGTTCAAAAAGTAAGTGTATTAGAAGAGCAGCTAACCACTCGCAGCGGGGCGGCGGATCATGCTTCACCACTAAGTGTGGCAGTCAATAACGATGTGCTGGCTACATGGTTTACTGAGGTGATGGCGAGATTCAGCGAAATACGTTCTAACCCCGTACATATTTATAATGCTGATCAAACCCAAACCCGCACCCTATTGCAGCAAGGTAAAGTCATGGCCTGCATTAGCCAAACTGGCACGCCTATTACCGGCGGGCAATCAGCTAGGCTGGGGACCATGAATTATCAACTCTATGCATCACCTAACTTTATAAAACGTTACCTTAAAAATGATGTAAGCCCTGTACGGGTAATGGGCACACCGGGCTTACTTTATGACGAATTTGATGCCACCCTACTCACCGATTACCAGCGAGAATGTTTAGACTTCGCGCCGTCGCTAACCACATGTCATTGGTATCCGTCGTCTCATGGATTTGCAAAAATGGCCATAGAAGGCGTAGCCTGGGCGTTATTGCCAACCTTACAAGTTAAACAGGAAGTTGCATCGGGCCAACTCATCTCGCTATTTCCTAGTAAACAATTAGGTGTGCCTTTGTTTTGGCATTGGACAGAACAGGCATCAAGTGCGCTTGGCGATTTTAGCCAAGTGGTTAAACACATATCAAAAGAACAGCTAAAACCATGAAGTACAATAAACACATCGCGTATTACCACCAGCATGCTTCAAAGCTTGCTTCACAATATACTAGCGTTGCATTTGAGGATGTACATGGCGATTGGTTGTCACATATACCATCGCTAACCCATACCACTATCTTAGATATAGGTGCGGGGGCAGGCAGAGACGCGAAAGCTTTGGCCGATATGGGAAATCACGTTACCGCTATTGAACCTGCAAGTGCGTTAATGCAATCGGGCATTGCCTTTACAGGAGAGTCGGTAACGTGGATTAAAGATACCCTGCCCTTACTCACATCACAGAAAAAACAACATTACGGGTTAATTTTAATTAGTGCTGTTTGGATGCACCTAACCCACGTTCAGCAACAACAAAGCTTGCAACGATGTAGCCAATTGCTTTTTGACGAAGGACATTTAGTCATTACTTTACGACACGGCGAATTTGATGACGAACGGGTAGCTAATCCGGTGAATGCAAGTGACACCATCGAGTTCGCAAAATCTTGCGGTTTAACCTTAATGCATAACATCGCCTCTAGTGACAAATTGCACCGCCAAGGGGTAAGTTGGCAAACATTGATATTTACAAAATAAGCAGAAATGTGGCTTCACTCCGAACACTTTTCATACTAACCTAGTGCTCGATTGCAGGTTAATTAAGCAACGTAAATACAAGCAACATTATTCAAGCACAGTTAATTAAGCAAAGTTGTAGCCATTCGGAGGGCTTTTTTTTGGCTGTACTACATAGACGTACCTGTTTCTTAATGCTTTTCGCCGCTTTAGGGGCGCTTTTTTGCCTTTCTTTTTCTGTGTCTGCGAGCGCTAGTATTGATACTGCAAAAACAGCTGCGCCTATTTCTGATACTCCATCAGGCTCAATTAGTGAGAATGCATTGCCTGATTTTGAAGAGGCTATTTTTCTACACCCTAAGCAAACCTACCGCAAATTAGCCACACTCGCGCAAGCAAATGACTTCAGCGAAGAAGGCAGAGTTTGGTTACTGCTGCGAAAAGCCCAGTCTGAAAAAGTTTTAACCCTATACAAAGAAATGGATGCCACCCTTGTTACTGTCGTACCGTTCGTAAATGTAATGACAAACAAGCAACATGCGCTGTGGCTTTATTTACAAGGGAGTCGGATGCACCAAACAGGTAATATTTCTGGCGCTATCGACACCTTAAAGTATGCGGTTGAAGTCGCCAAAGAAGATACTAACAGTACTATTTATGTGCTCGCTATTAGAGAATTAGGTTACGGATTTGCACTTTCAGGGGACTACTACCGCGCCACCCTCGTACTCCAAGAAGCTTATAAAAATCTCGTCATTTTAAACAACCCCTTTTTTAATGGGTTGTTAGAAGAAAGCTTGGGCGACACCTATAACTATTTAGGTAATTACACCAAAGCTATTGAGTATTATGAAGGCGCTATTGTCTTCTTCGAGTCAATTGGCTACCAGCCCCATGTTGCCAGTACCTTGTTGGGTTTAGCTATGGTGAACCGGAAACTAGAAAATTGGGACGATGCACTTTCCTATTTTAACCGTTACGAAATAGCACTTAGTTTTACTGACAATCACAGAGAAAATTTCTATTTGCATTATGGCCGCGCCATGACAATGGCAGAAAAAGGAGAGTGTAACCTTGCTATTGGTGCTATCGATGATGCATTGGGCTTGTCGGGACCCATTGACTACAACGCAGAACTTTATAAAAAACGCGCCCTATGCAATTTAACCCTTGATAACTTGCCTGCAGCTAAACAAGATTTATCGAAAGCGCGCACTATCTTCAACGGCATAGAAGCATTGCACAATACGCAGTGGCACCTAGAGCTTGATTACATTGCAGGTTTAGTAGCATTTAAAGACAATCGCTTTGAGCAAGCTTTTGAATTTATTCACATGTATTACAAAGACTTTCTTGAATTACAGCGTTTAAACAATTCAGAATATGTCACCCAAGTACAGACTACGATGGAGGCCGAGCGTAAAGACAAAGAAATAGCCCTATTAAAACAACAAACCCAACTTCAAGCGGTAACGGCAAGAGAACAGTCGCTGAAAGTACGACAGAAAAATATGATGCTATCAGGAGTAGCATTAATATTTGCCTTATTGCTTATTTTTGTGATTTTCCAGAATAAAAACGCCAAAAAACTACTGGCGCTATCTATTCGAGACGAGCTTACTGGCTTGCACAATCGGCGTTACTTCTTTGATTACTTTGAAAACAACTTGGTTAAGCTGAACCCTAACCATGTTGGATTGGCGCTCATTTCTTTCGACATAGATAACTTCAAACACATTAACGACAACCTTGGTCATCACGTGGGCGACGAAGTTATTAAATCCGTGGCGCAAACTGCGGCAAATACGCTACGCACTAATGACGTTATTGCACGCATTGGGGGAGACGAGTTTATTATTGCACTTCCCCGCACCACACTGTTACAAGCTAAAGAAATAGCCAAACGAATTCTCGAGAATATTAGAAGTCACCGTTTTATTACGAAAGAAGGTGCCGATTTTAGTGTAACGGCTAGTTTGGGCGTCGCTTATCATGATCAAAATAAGTTTGTTGCCTTAGACGTGAAATCATTGATGGAGTCTGCTGACACAGCGCTATACCAATCTAAGCGTGCTGGCAAAAATCGCTTCACGGTTGCAGCTTAGGGAAAACGCGTACAAGGCTTTATTTCTGGCAAAACTGACCTATTATTTAGGTAAGCTTCAAGAAAGAGACTTTATGATCAAAGCGATATTGTTTTGCCTAGGCTTTTGTTTAATTTCATTTTCCAGCTGCGCAAACACGGGGGCTCGCCTAACTGCAACGGGCGGCATTACTGGGTTTGAAGGTGTCGCAGGTGGTGGTATCACCCCTTGGGCGTTTATTAGCGGCTATGGCAGTAAAGAAGAAATTAACGGCACCGCCAATGTTCAATACCTGCATTTAAATGATTACACCTTAACCACCTTTGGTGCCAGCTTAGGCATTTACGACCGCATAGAATTAAGTGTGCAGCGCCAAAGCTTGGATATTTCATCCGGCATTACTAGCAATGTTTTCAGTTTACTCACCGATGGGGCAATTAGCGCCGCGCAATCTACCCGTATCGACATGGATATTGTGTCTCTAAAAGTGAAAGTGTTGGGTGATGGTGTATTTACTCAACGTTCTTGGGTACCCCAAGTAGCTGTTGGTGCCCAATATAAAAAGCACCGAGATTTTGATACCACCCTTCTATTGCCTGATGGCACAGGCCCACTTCCTAATCAAGGTGTAGCACGCATACTTGGCGCGAAAGATGATAGCGGTACTGATTTTTTTGTCTCTGCCACCAAGCTTTATTTAGGCCACATTAACGGCTTTAACTTATTGACCAATTTAACCGCCCGCTACACCAAAGCTAACACCTTTGGCTTACTTGGTTTTGCTGGTGAGAATGACGATAGCTATAAATTGGAGTGGGAAGGCTCCTTAGCGCTGCTAACTAGCCCTTCAACCGTAGTTGGCGTTGAGTTTAGAACTCAAACCAATCGCCTAGGCGGATTAGCTGAAGAGGATACGGTAACCGACGCCTTCATTGCTTACTTTCCCAATAAGTCATTTTCCCTCACCGCAGCTTATGTAGATTTGGGCAACTTGCCTATGCAGCCTAGTTCGACAGGCTTCTATTTAACTGCCACTGCTAATTTTTAAGTTGGTGATGATGAGTAGCTATTTACAGAAAACAAGAATAACGACAGCCGTAATCGCGTTACTTTGCAGTATGTTAGGAGGTATTAGTGGGTGCGCTTCTACGCAAACGGCAAGCCAAACTTCTGCCAGTCTTTATGATGAAATAGGTGGCAGCAAAACCCTTAATACTGTGTTTGGTGTTGCTATTAATCGAATTTATAAAGACCCTGTTATAGGGCATTATTTTAATGGCGTGCCTAAAAGTCATTTACGCAAACAACTGGTATCACAAACTTGCGAGCTTATTGGCGGCCCTTGTGTTTACGAAGGCAAAGCCATGTTAGAGACTCACAAAGATTTAAATATTAAAGAACGAGAATTTTATATTCTGGTGGAGTACGTTCAGGGCGCTATGCGAGATGTAGGGCTGACCTATCAGCAAGAAAATCAAATACTGCAAAAATTAGCCCCGATTAAATATGAAACTATTTATCTGTAATTAGTGAGAAGGTGCCAAAGACAGTTGTCTTGTAAAATCTAAATATTAACCCTTACGAATAAAAAAGCTGCGTCCAATACGTTATCTTACGCGTAAGGTTAATATCACCACCAAAAAAGACAACTTTTCATGTATTTACGCTTTGCTCAATTGCCTTTACGTTTCTCTTCCGTTTCCATTGCGCTTGCATTGTCATCAACACTTTTCATACCCGTTAGTTACGCACTAGACGATCCCGACGCGGCACCAGAACAAGATGTTGAACGAATACGCATTCAAGGCAGCACGCAAACACAAAGTGGGCAATTTGTTTCAGCCTCTCAAGGTTGGGTATCGGGCGATACATTAGTCGAGCGCCCCATGCTTCGCACAGGCGAAATGCTAGAGTTTATTCCAGGCATGATGGTGACCCAACACAGTGGTTCAGGCAAAGCGAATCAGTACTTTTTACGCGGCTTTAATTTAGATCATGGTACCGACTTCGCAGTCAGTGTAGATGGCATGCCAGTCAATATGCGAAGCCATGGCCACGGACAGGGTTACTCAGATCTTAATTTTGTAATTCCTGAAATGGTAGACAACTTAAGCTATTTTAAAGGTACCTACTACGCCAACATTGGCGATTTCTCTAGCGCTGGCGGCGCGTATTTTAGTTCTAAAGATAGCCTTGAAAATAACCAACTGCTGGTAACCTTGGGGGAAGATAACTATCGCCGTGCCGTAACCCTAAATTCAGCCAGTATTGGTAAAGGGACGGCAATTGCCGCTTTGGAATACCAAACGTATGACGGCCCATGGACAGACATCAACGAAGACGTAAAGAAAAAGAACGCTAATTTACGTTATATCGTGCCTTTATTTGATGGCGAATTGGCCATTAGCGGCATGGCTTATGAAAACAATTGGAATAGCGCCGACCAAGTTCCTGCTAGAGCGATTGAAAGCGGCCTAATAGACCGATTAGGCTCGATTGATACTCAGGTAGGCGGTGAGTCGTCACGATACAGTTTGTCAGCACAATACAATAGCGATACGATAAATGCATCGCTATATGCTATTGATACCGACCTTACCCTTTTCTCTAACTTCACCTATTTCTTAGATAACCCAGACACTGGAGATCAATTCGAACAAGCTGATGATAGAAAAATCTATGGGGGTGAATTATCTACAACACTTCCTCTTTCTACTCCATTCACCATTGGCGACGGAAGCAGTATTACCTTTGGCGGGCAATGGCGATATGACGACATAGACAATGTAGGTTTGTATCGCACACAAGACTTGCAGCGCCTAAGTAGTATTGGTGAAGGTACTATTGGTGAAGGTACTAATGATGAAAGTATCATTCGTGAAGATACGATAGAAAGTAGTTCATATGCTGCATTTGCCCAATTAACAATAATGCTCTCAGATGCGCTTTCTTTATCGCTAGGTGGACGTTACGACTACTTTGACGTAGAGGTAGACGGCCAAAGTGAAAATAGCGGTAGCGAGAGCGATGGTATGTTTAGCCTAAAAGCAGGCCTGAAATATCGCGTCACCGACACCGTTACCACCTTTGCCAACATAGGCCAGGGCTATCATTCAAACGATGCTCGAGGGACTACCATTACTCAAGATCCCGTCACAGGTGAAGCCGTAGAGCCCGCACCGTTATTGGTTCGATCACTAGGTTACGAAACCGGCATTAACTGGACTGACGACAAAACGTACAATATCTCAGCCGCCCTTTGGCAGTTAGAATTAGACAGTGAATTAGTATACGTAGGTGATGCGGGCTTTACCGAAGCAAGCCGTCCCTCTAAACGTTACGGGGTGGAGCTAAGTGCTTATTACTGGTTAAGTCATCACCTTACTGCCGATGTAGAAGCGGCATACACCAAGGCACGATTTAGCGACACCGTTGATGGTGAGGGTGATCACATAGACGGCATAGTACCTTTAGTAGTCAGTGCGGGTGCTACATGGTACCAGCGAAGTAATCAACAAGGCTTCAGTTATACCTTGCGTGCAAGGTACTTAAGTTCACGCACAGTAGACAGTTTTGATGTTATTGAACCGCCCTCAACATTTTTGCTTAACACCCAAGTTGCTTATCAACATAGCGATTGGCAAGTGGGTTTAGAGGTATTAAACCTGCTTGATAACGATGCACACGACATCGATTATTACTACGCCTCTCGTTTACCTGGCGAGCCAGAAGAAGGGGTAGAAGATTTACATTACCACCCTGTAGAACCAAGAACCGTTAGGCTTACCTTTGGGATTAAGTACTAGTTTGAGAATGCCGCGCAAAGTGCTTGTTTTAATGCATCATTCATAAAGTACTTTGCGCCGCTTAAAAACAGGCTTATCGCTATTCAGCATAGGTAAAAATGTCTTCTTTTTACCTGAATATTGATTAACTTAGCGTTCATTTTTCGTTCATCTCACATCCCCTATTCTTCTTATTAGTTCTCCCAACCTAATAAGGATATTCAATGTATAAACTACTTATCGCTCCAACCTGTTTTTTAGCAGCAAGTGCTGTATTTGCGGCTGATAAACCTATTGATAACGCCCCCTCTTACGACTTTGTGCAGGTTTCATTAGTGCAAACGGAATTTGCCGATATAGACATGTTTACCCCGAAGGGCTTTGAATTTAAGGGAAGTAAAGAATTTGGCATGAACTTCTTTGGTGAAGCCACCTACTTTATGGCTGATGACAAAACCCAAGGGGTAAACATGGATGTGGATCGCTGGAAAGTAGCACTTGGCTACATTCACCGTTTTTCGAACCGCACAGTACTTGACGGTAAAATTGGCTATGGTGAAATTGATATTAAAATAAACGACAGTGACAATGCCGTTTCAGCAGGCACCGAGTACTTTACCGGTGAAGTTAATATTCGACATATGATCACAAACAATCTAGAAGTATATGGCGGATTAGAATGGCAGAAGTGGGATGAAGGTTCTGATCAAAAAGCCTATAAATTAGGCACGCAATACTTTTGGGATTCAATAGCAGTTGGCGGTGAATATACCAAATTCTCCGATTCTGAGGTATTTGCCGCCTTTATTCGTTATGCCTTTTAAAAACCCTTAATCATCTGATTAATATAGATAAAGCAGTGAAAAATTGCTTGTTTCGCTGCTTTACTTTCACCTCTTCATACTATTGATGAATACCTTTAATGTTGGTTATGGCCTATAACATAGCGGCTTGAAGCACCCTTACGAATCATTAAAGAATAATCAATCGTTATGAGGAATTTTAACATGGAAGAATTTATTGCATCACTTGATGTTGATCAGTATCTCCCTGGCGCACTAGCGTGGGCCACCAATATACTACTTGCGTTACTTATATTAATTATAGGCATGTGGGTAGCAGGTAAAGCCTACAAAGGCATGGTTGCACTAGCCGGTCGATACCCCCAATTAGACGACACCCTATTTAAGTTTTTTGGCAGCGTCATTCGTTACACTATCTTAGCTTTTGTTGGCATAGCCGTACTTAACCGCTTTGGTGTACAAACCGCTTCTATCATTGCATTACTGGGCGCAGCCGGGCTTGCCGTAGGCTTAGCGCTACAAGGCACACTGTCTAACTTAGCCGCCGGCGTTATGCTTCTTATCTTCCGCCCATACAAAGTAGATGACTTTGTAGAAGCTGCTGGCAAGTTTGGTAAAGTTACCGAAATAGATATGTTTACGACTATTTTGCAAACCTTCGATAACCAACACATTATCATTCCAAATAGCCAAATTTGGGGCGAGCAAATTACCAACCATTCACACCATGAAATTCGCGGTGTAGATATGACCTTTGGTGTTGCGTATGGTGAAAGTATTGATGCTGCTCGCGCCGTTATCGACAAAGTACTTGCTGAACACCCGCATGTACTTAAAGAGCCAGCGCCGTTTGTTGAAGTTGAAACCTTAAACAATAGCTCGGTAGACTTTATTGTACGTCCGTTCTGTGAAGGCCAGCACTACTTCGATATTCGTTACTCAGTGCCTGAGCAAATTAAGAAAGGGCTTGATGAAGCGAACATTGAAATTCCTTTCCCACATCGTAAAGTTATTTTGGTCAACGAAACTAACCAGTAACTAGTTTGATGTGATATAGATAAGCAGCTAATTAAAAATTAGCTAAAAGCGACTGTTTAAAAATATTGAGCAGTCGCTTTTTTATTCGTTTTGTGCCTCGATATAAGGTTAAACCACCTGCCCTGCTGCCCAGCCGCTGCTCCAGGCCCACTGGAAATTAAAGCCGCCTAGCCAGCCAGTTACGTCTACCACTTCGCCTATAAAATACAAACCCTCTACATTCTTAGCCATCATGGTTTTAGACGATAACTCGTCGGTGTTTACACCACCTATGGTAACTTCAGCGGTTCTGTAACCCTCGGTGCCGTTGGGTTTTATTTGCCAGTTTTCTAGCGTATTGGCAATAGTCTCGCATTCACTGTGACTTAGTTGCTTCACCGGCACGTTGCGCCATTGATGGTATTCAATAAAGCTTTGTACCATGCGTTTAGGGAACACCTTGTTTAAACAGGTTGTCAGTAAGGCATCTGGGGTGTCGGTGCGAGCGGTGTTTATAAGCGCCTGCGCATTCTCGGTAGGCAGCGTATTTATGCTTAGCGCATCGCCAGCTTCCCAGTAGCTTGATATTTGTAGCATGGCTGGCCCACTTAGACCGCGGTGGGTAAATAGCATAGCTTCACGGAATGAGGTGTCGTTGCATTCTGCATTTACGTCTATGGCAATGCCACTTAGTTCTGCTAGTACGTCTTTGTCTTTATCTTGCAGAGTAAAAGGTACTAGCGCCGCTCGGGTGGGTAGCACGTTCAAGCCAAACTGCTCTGCCACTTTGTAGCCAAACGGTGTTGCGCCTAGCTTCGGCATGCTCAAGCCGCCGGTGGCAATAACGAGTGACTCACATTGATATTCACCCATAGAGGTATTGAGCGTGTAACCTAATTCGGTTTTCTCAACGCTTAGTATTTCACAGCGAGGAGTAATGGTTACACCGGTTTTGTCGCACTCTTTTAGCAGAAGTTCGACAATATCTTTCGCGCTGTCGTCGCAAAATAACTGGCCTAGGGTTTTCTCGTGGTATGCAATGCCGTGTTCGGCAACCAATCCAATAAAATCCCATTGGGTGTAGCGGCTTAGGGCCGACTTACAAAAATGTGGGTTTTGCGATAAGAAGTTTTCAGGACCAGCGTACATATTGGTGAAGTTGCAGCGTCCGCCACCAGACATAAGTATCTTGCGACCCACCTTTTTGGCGTGATCGAGCACTTCTACATTGCGCCCACGTGCACCGGCTTGCGCTGCACAAAACAGCCCAGCTGCACCAGCACCTATCACAATTACATCACGCTGTTTCACACTACTTACCTCTAATTGCTGCACTGTTAATTAATGCATCATTAATTGATGCATATTCAACTGCTATACCTGACTTGGAATATCGAACAAATTGCCTTGCCAGTTAAATAATAAGGCATTAGGGCAAAACGCGCTGGATTATACGTTATTAGGTAGACCTCTCAACGTTTGCCTGAATGATTGTGTAAATTAAGGGTATTAAAAGTACCTTAAAGTCTACTGTTGATTTCAACCCTATCCAGCTACTCTTATAAAAAGCTCTCGATATGGCAGCATTATGGCTATCCAAGCAAATTTAAGTTTATTAGACCGGTCTCTTCGCGGTGCTATAGGTATCTGTGTAACCGCATTTGCGTTTCTTAACGGCGATATTATCGATGATGTATTCATTGAAATATTACTAGGCATTTTTGGGGTGCTTAACCTAATTTCTTTGTTTTCTGGTTGGTGCCCGGTTTACCAAATAGCCGGAGTTAGTACGAAAGAAAGCTAAAGTTTAGGTTTTGGAGTCATAACTTCCTATGCAAAAAGTGCCTATGCTCCTACAAAGAACAGCCATTCGAACCAGGCTTATCTTCGCGTGCCTTACGGTTTCTATTTTAGTTTCGGCTATCTACGTTATTGTGTCTTATCGCTTAGCGGCTGACGTAGGAATTCAAAACGAACTAGCTAGAATGACGCGTGTTGTCGCTTTCTTAAATACAGAAATACAAACAAACGAAGACGTGCTTTTTAATGGTAACTATACCTTTGACCCCCAAAGTCGATTAGCAGACCCTGCATTATCTACGCTATTCCATGTTAGTTCATCTCAAGGACAGTGGACTCAAGCACATTTAATAGACTCACGTTCCAGCCGTAATATATTAAAAAATATAGCAATGTTATCCGAAAAAAGTGCCTCTATTGTTTCCCTAAATAATCGAAATTACCTTTGGGTAAACGTGAAGTCTGATCAATATAATATTTTTTATTTTAAGGAGACGACGTTAATCGATGCGACACTTCAACTTGTTGCTAAACGTCTCATTATTACCTCTGTAATCGTATTTTGGATAACCGGTTGGCTGGCCTTAACGCTGTCGTCAATCATAGCAAAACGGGCTGACGAGATTAACGCTTCGCTTGCAAAGCTTGCTACGAACGACCCTTTAACAGGTCTTGCAAACCGTCTCTATATCACTGAGACCTTACACGAAATTAAAACTAACGAACACAAGAGAATAACACTTTCACAGGCATGCTTGTTCGTTATTGATCTTGATAAATTTAAAGAAATTAACGACTCTTTTGGGCATAAAACCGGTGATGATTTGTTGGTGGAATTGTCTAACCGCATGGCTGCTGTTGTAACGCTACCTAATGAACTTATACGAATTGGTGGCGATGAGTTCATAGTATGGGCACCACATTGCAATATTCAACAGGGCGAAACACTTGCGCAAGCACTTGTGCAGGTATGCGACACAACGGTTCCACTTAATGGCTTAGAGATTAATACGGGGGCCAGTGTTGGGTTTGCACACTATCCTTCACATACAAATAATCCTGAAACGCTTATATCGTGTGCCGATACAGCAATGTATAAAGCCAAAAAACAACGGAGCGGCTGGGCAATTTACGACAATCAAAATGTGCTAGTCAACGAGCGTGACGTTATGCTCAGGGCGGATTTGAATGATGCAATGTTAAACAATGAGCTGATCCTACATTTTCAGCCAAAAGTTGATATGAGAAACTGCAACATTGTCGGTGTCGAAGGATTATGTCGATGGCAGCACCCTAGACTAGGCTTACTAACGCCTTTTGCTTTTATCAATTTAATAGAGCATAGCGGCAAAGTGCAAGATTTTGGGCGTTACATTATAAAAAAAGCTATTGAGCATGCATCGTCATGGCGAAATGAGGGCCACGGTATTCCTATCGCCATCAACCTCTCTCCATATAACCTTTTAGATCCGGGTTTACTCGCTTTTATACAACAAGAATTAAAGCAATATCAATTGCCAGCCAACTTCCTGCAAATCGAGCTTACCGAAAATGAAACCTGCCTCAATATAAAATATATAGAATCTGCACTCACAAAAATTCGGCAACTTGGAATAGCAATAGCTATCGATGATTTTGGAACCGGGATGAGCTCTTTGGCGTATCTCAATAATCTAAAAGCAAATACCATCAAAATTGATAAAACGTTCATCACCGATATTGAAACCAATAAAGGTCATCGTGCCATCGTATCGTCTACGGTCACGTTGGCAGAATCGTTCGAATGCGATGTTGTGGTGGAAGGTGTAGAAACAAAGAGCCAAGCAGATTTATTATTATCACTAGGTTGTTTTATTGCACAAGGCTATTTCTACGCAAAACCGATGCCTGAACATGACATGAAACGCATTTTGAAAAGTGGTATGAAGTTAGATACATCCGTTAATGCAGCCAGCATCTTTGAGACGTATTGACTACTTGAAAGCCGCTTAACTCATCAATTGTTTCGTGAGAAAACGGCCAATGGGTGAGATGTGATTAGTTGCATATTGGCTCTGGTTCCAGGCTTTATAGCGTTTTCGTGGCTTACACGTACTTTCAATTGACTGCCACTGTCTAGGGTTACGGCATATAGGCGGCTTTCACCTTCGTAACGTACCCAATCTACGGTGCCATTGGGTGATTCATGCTGCGCACTTAAACTTAAATCATCAGGGCGCACCAACAAATCCACTTTGCCGGTAGCACCATCTACTGAGGTACCTGGCACGGTGCCAATCTCAGTAGTGACAGAGTCGTTCGTGAAGGTACCAGGAATAAAGCTAGCTTCACCCATAAAACGGGCCACAAAACGGCTAGCAGGCTCTGAATAACAAGCTTCTGGTGTAGCAAGTTGCTCTAGTACACCTTTATTTAAAATACCGACTCTATCACCTACGCTTAAGGCCTCTTCTTGGTCGTGAGTTACCCAAATAGCAGGCACGCCAGCAGTTTTAAGGGCATCGCGTATTTCCCAACGAAGGCTGTCTTTTAAGGCGGCGTCTAGGTTTGAAAGCGGTTCATCTAGCAACACGAAAGCGGGTTCATGTGCCAAGGTACGGGCCAATGCAACCCGTTGCTTTTGACCACCCGATAAACGTGCGGGTTTAGCATCACGAAAATTTTCAAGACCAAGAAGTTTCAACCAATGATCGGCTAGCTTAGTGTCTTTTAAACGAAAGCAGACATTTTGCTGCACGGTTAAATGAGGAAACAGAGCGAAGTCTTGAAACACCATGCCTACATTACGCTTTTCAGGAGGCACTGTTTTCTTAGGTGTGGCGGTCCAATTCCCTAAGGTCATTTGCCCTTCTGAAATAGGAATAAGGCCAGCTAATGCCTGTAAAATAGTGGTTTTACCGCAGCCTGTTGGGCCCACCAGCATAAGAATTTCGTCTGAACCTAATGCTAGGTTTAGCTTATTCACTACACGGGTAGCACCATAATCAACTGACAACTCACTAACTTTAAGCATTAACTACGTTCATCCTCAAAAACGGAAAACTGGGCGCGGCGTTCGCCAGAAAGCATTAATATTAATCCAAAGCCCGATAACAATACCAGCAATAAACCTGGAACAGCGGCGCGGCCAAAATAACCTGCTTCGTATACTCGCCACATGTAGGTGGCTAGGGTTTCAAACCCTGTGGGCCCTAACATTAGAGTGGCAGGTAGTTCTCGCATAGCTTCTAAAAACACCAGCGCGGCACCGGCTATCATGCCCCTTAAGGTAAGTGGCAAGGTAATGCGCATAAATGCTTCACGAGGGCTTGCACCTAATACTCGCGCCGCTTTCACTAATCCAGTATCTAAATTTTCTGCAGTACTACGCACACTGCCCACAGCAAGGGGGATAAACCGCAGTACATACGCCATTACCAACAAACCCAAGGTTTGATATAGGTAGGGCAACTGAAGCCCAACGTAAACCAGTGCAGTACCCATAACGATACCGGGTACGCCAAAACCAAAATAAGTAATGCGTTCCATCAAACGGCCAGCTTTGCCTGCAATAGCCGCTTGGGCAACGGGTATAGCTAAAATAACCGCCACAATAGCCGCAAGGAAAGACGCATAAGCTGAGTTCCATGCATAGCTAAACTCAAACCCACCGGTCCCTTCCCGTATTAACCACAGGGTAAATACTGCAAGAGGCAATACAATTGCCAGCAATAGTATAGGCATTGCGGCTAGTAACATGAGGTTACATTGCCAACGGGCTGGCCATAAACTTAAATGCCTGCCGGGGCGTTCTTTGGCGCCGCTAATACGGCTTTCTATAAATAATATTAATCCTACAATCACCATCAGCTGCAAGCTAAGCATGGCAGCTTGGCTTAAGCCAAAGGCGTTGTATTCAACGAATATCACGCGGGTAAAGGTATCTAACCCCATAATGGCAGGCGTACCGAAATCAGACAGCGCGTAAAGTGCAGCTAGCAAGGCACCGGCAGCAATACTAGTCGCTACACGAGGCAACACCACACGCCATAAGCTTTTATACAGTGAAACACCTAACGTGCGAGCTGCATTTATTAGGCTGGCATCAAGGCTTAATAAAGACGCCCGTGTGGTCATCATCACAAAGGGGTAGGTGTACAACGACATCACTAGCGCCGAACCCCACAAACCATCAATACTTGGCGTGGAAATCCCCAATACGTTTTCTATTTCGCCGCCACGGCCAAATGAAAAGTACATAGCAAAGGCGCCTATATAACTGGGCAGGGCTAAAGGTGCAGCTAGTAAAATTAACCAAAACCGTTTGAATGGCATTTGTACGTAAGCAGTAAACAGGGCTAACGGCACACCAATTAGCACCGAGCCAATAATGGTGAGCACCATTAGTGATACGGTGTTACCGAGTACGCGCAAGTTGTGGGTGTCGAAAATTTCTGCGCTATCTGATGCTAACGAAAATAAAACGCCTACTGGCAACAATGCCATTAACGCGATAATTAGAGCCAGCGGGTACGACTTTGGCCAGTTGCTCACAGCACCCCGACTTTTCGCATAAGGTTAAGCGTAGGGCGTAAATCTGCTAGTTTTCTAAGATCCATATCAGGCGGTGATATCTCAGATAATGCAGGTAAACCTTGCGGGGGCGTTACCCCTTGTACCAGCGGAATTTCGTAAGCTTCGCTTGCCAAATAACCTTGTACTTCACGGCTAAGTAAATAGCGAATGAAGTTCACCGGTAAATCGCCTTCACTTAATGCCACAATGCCAGAGGCATTCACTAAGCAGCCTGCGTCATTTTGCGTATAGGCAAGGGCAACATTCGCGTTTGGCTTACCGGCTTTTAAGCGCAGCGTGTAGTAATGGTTGGCAAAGCCCATGTCCACTTCGCCCCGTTCAACACCCATCACTACGCCAAGTTCGCCTGCGTATTTTTTCGCTTTGCTATTAACGCCTTTAAGCCAATCGGCGGTGGCTTTCTCGCCTTCTAAAATACGCATAGCAGTAACGAATGACTGGAACGATGCATACGCCGGTGCCCAGCCTAGTGCTAAATCACTATCGGCTAAGGCCATTACGCTATCTGGGATTTGATCCGGCGTTACTCGTTCGGTGTTATACGGCAACGTACGAATACGGCCGGTAACCGGTGTCCAGCTAGGATACTGGAAGCCATCTTTCAATTGGGTGGTTAAGTCGGTAGGTAACGGCTTAGCTAAACCTGAATCGGTTACCATGCCAATACTGCCGGTATCTACCGCCCAAAATAAATCGGCGCGCTTCACCCCTGCTTTAGCTTCTGCAGCAAGGGTATTG